>Ga0214921_10002441_pt1 | contig 30192 bp, 21 predicted proteins | sample LL1505_MetaG_FD_177992 | JGI IMG/M metagenome (GOLD analysis project Ga0214921, IMG submission 177992) | Freshwater microbial communities from Lake Lanier, Atlanta, Georgia, United States - LL-1505 | ecosystem: Environmental > Aquatic > Freshwater > Lake | place: USA: Georgia | collected...
CTGCTTACCTTCCCCGGCCGTGCTGGAGGGCGCGCGCAAACAACTCGCCGACCAGCGAGCCAAGGCCTCCGAGCTCCAGCGCCTGCTCGCCGCCTTAGGTTGATTCCTTATGTCTGAATTATGGCTCGGAATCGGTTAAATCCCGTCAGCCGAGCTCATTTTTGTTCAGCCTTCCAACCGATTCAGGGGAACGACTCCTCATGGAAGACCGGCAACGGCGCGCGTTTTAATATGTCACTATACGACCTCGCCACCGGTGCCAATGCCTTCAAGTGCGACCCGAAGGATTACCCGCGCGGCCTTGGTCTCACCCCCGTCGCCTACCACTTTATCGCGGGCATCCTCCGTCATGGGCCCGCCATCTGTGCAGCCATGGCCCCCACTGTGAACAGCTACAAGCGCCTCGTGCGCCTTAGTGTGATCCAGCCTTGAGTCTAGAGATCGACGCGGCCCCGGCACCACGCCCAAGCCGCGGCACCCTTGCTCGAAAACTTTTAGATCCCCCCGGAAGCCAGCGCCTGCAGGTCAAATGTCGTCAACTGAATCTTAAAATTATTAAAATCAATAAATTAAGTAAATATAGGCGAAGTGAAGTTTTTTTTAGTCTTGTCAAACCAATAGGAAAGCTTACTTATTGGAGCAGATCCTCTGACCTGCTTGCAAAAAAACTGATTCTTCAGCTTTCCTGCATTTGTCCCTGCCCCTCCAAAAACAAAGTTAACTTACCTAGCTTCGCCCGCCCCGGTTTGTCGAGCGCCTGAGTCTGCTGAAACGCAATTGATCCCATCCATCCGATGGCAGACGAGGCAGATCTAAGCGGCCTAACTCAGCACCTTCTCAGTTTATTTTGCCCGAAAATAAATTATAATTACCTTAAGAAAGCTTTCCTTTTATTCCTTATTTTGTTCCCTTTCCTCCTATGACTAAACCCCAGCACTCCGCCTGCGTTCGCTTCGCCGCCGCTTCCACGGCGCTTCTGTTCGCCGTTCAATCCAAGGTTTTTGCCGCTGCAAGAACTTGGACTGGTGCCACAAGCAACGATGCATCCGTTGCTGGTAACTGGAACGCACTTCCGGTGAGTGGGACCGACAGCTTGGTTTTTGCTACTACAACCGACCCGCTTCGCCGCAGCCCGACGTTTAATACCGACTTCACCGCCAAGGGAGGGAATACCCTCGATTTTAATAGCGCCACCTCCGACTTCACCTTGGGCGGCACCGGTGTTCTGACGTTAGACACGGCCGGCGCCACAGCGACGACTATAATCCGGCACTTAAGCTCCACCGTAAACTCGCAGACCATAAAAAATAACGTCATCCTGACGAATAGCGTATCCGCAAGTGCTGCCGTCAACATCAACCTCGGGGCGACAGCCAATTCCCTGACTTTCGGGGGCAACGTAACCTCCTTGGCGGGTGAGCTGAAGTTGAACGGTAGCAATGCAAGCAGCGCTATTACTTTCGCCTCTTTAACAAGTGCCAATGCGTTCACCATCACAACCCCAAGCACGGTTACTATTACCAACGCGAGTGGTTTGACCGGAACCACGACCATTAATGGTGCCAATGTGAGATTAGGGTCAAGCCTCGGTTCGGGGGGAATTATTGCTTTGACTGGTGCGAGTGACACCGTCTTGCGGCTAGCCAATGGTATGACACTAAATAACGCTATCCAAAGTGGATCGGTGCTTACCAACAAAACAAGCCTTCAGGTCGATTCCGGCACTGCTACGATAACCGGGCTCATCTCCGGATCTCGTCCGCTCGAAAAGACGGGTGTCGGCACTCTTGTGTTAAGCGGCGTCAACCACACCTACAGTGGTGAATTGACCATTACCCAAGGTAGGTTCCAGATCGATAGCGGCAAGTTCAACAACGCTATCGCCGTGAATTTGGGCGCGGCCACGTTGTCGGCTCTCAACGCCCAGACCTTTGGCACGCTTGATGTCACCGGAAGCGCCATCATCGACTTCACGAGCAGCACCACCTCGTTTGCCTTTGCCGATTCTTCCGCCGTGAATTGGTCGGGCGGCATCCTCAGCATCAGCGGTGGCTTCTTCACCAACGGCAGCTCCCTCCGTTTCGGAACCAGCTCCACCGGCCTGACCAGCGCGCAGCTGGCCCTGATCCGTATGACTGGTTTCGACACCTTTAATCTCGACAGCTCCGGTTACCTGGTCGCCACCAGTTCGGTGCCCGAGCCCGCCACGTATTCTGCCGTGGCAGGTCTCGCCATCTTGGGCTTCGCCACCAGCCGTCGCCGTCGGCGCGCCGTCGTTGGCCAATAATTCAGTTATTCGTCGGCAATCTAATCCTGCACGCGCCCATAGCGCCACCCTTGTGGGTGGTCTGTGGGCGCGAAAGCAGCCAGTCGCAAGAATAGCGAATTTCGCGTTCTTGTTTTAATTATTCACAAGGTCGCCCACCCGGCCTCTAACCCCCGCAGCCCCATGAAAACCCCATCATCGACTGCCCCATTTCGTTTCAAGTCCCGCGGCTTCACCCTGATCGAACTCCTGACCGTGATCGCAATCATCGGTATCCTCGCCGCGATACTTATTCCCGTTGTTGGAAAAGTTAGAAAGACTGCGAAGATCGCTAAAAACATTTCCAACCTCCGGGCGCTTTCGGGTCCGTTTTTTCTTTATGCGCAAGACAATCACAACCTTTTGCCGCGCGCCCGGGATAACGATACCGTTCGCAAAAAAAGCGGGGCGTGGCCCGCTCATTTGATTGATTATATCCAGGATTTGAATATATTGATAAGGCCTGGAGCGGAAGATGGCGACGGACTGATCAACGAGGCGAACTCCGTAGGCAGCCCGGGGCCGACTACGGACGCCAGCGGTAAGCCGATCACGTGGAGCTATGTGATCAATGGCGGCGGCAATCCCGGCTTTCCCTTCCCCAGCAACGGCGGGGATAGGGTGTCGGTGTCCAGAATAGAACGTCCCAGCCAGACGATGATGCTGGCCGACGCACCTGGATACACCTGGTGGTTCGTGGGCGCGAATACGCTACCGCTTTTTATCGAAAAAATTCGTTTCGAGGACGGTAGGACGACGATGCTCTTTTTCGACGGTCACGTAGCGCGTCCGACCGAGGACGACCTCACGCTGGATACCTTTAGATACAAACTTTGATTTTTCCTGCGCCTTTATAAAATTGAATCATGAAATTTAGTCGCGGTTTCTCCGTTTTGGCAGTAATATGTTGTCTCGGTCCGCTCGCTTCGGCGGCGACGCCCGCCAAACCCAATATCGTTTTCATACTCGCCGACGATCTTGGCTACCGCGACGTGGGTTGCCTCGGCAGCAACGCCTACAAAACGCCCAACATCGACGCCCTGGCCAAGCGCGGTATGATATTCACGCAGGCCTATGCCGCGAGCCCCTTGTGTTCGTCGTCGCGGGCCAGCATTATCACCGGCCAGTATCCCGCTCGCATCGGCATCACTGAGGCGGTTTGCCATCTGCCCGAGGTAAGGTTGCGGGAAGCCGTGCAAGCGCGCGCTTCCGCCGACCAGAAGTCGCTCTCCAACAACAGCGTGACTCGGCTTTCGGCGAATTACGTGACCTTGGCTGAAACACTCAAAGCGGCGGGTTACATAACCGGCCACTTTGGTAAATGGCACCTTGGTGCAGAGCCTTACAGCCCTTTGCAGCAGGGATTTGATGTGGACGTGCCGCACTGGCCCGGCCCGGGCCCTGCCGAATCGTATCTGGCACCTTGGCAATTCCCGCCCAAGGCGAATTTCACCGGAAAATCGGGAGAACACATCGAGGATCGCATGGCGAAAGAGGCCGTGAAGTTTATCGAAGCCAACAAAGATCGTCCGTTCTTTCTCAATTACTGGTCGTTTTCCGTGCATGCGCCCTACGAGGCCAAGCACTCCTATGTGGAAGAGGCCGCGCTGACGATGGACGAAGGCTTTCCGCGGCATAACCCCGTGTATGCAGCGATGATCCATAGCCTCGACGACGCCGTAGGCACCTTGGTCAAGACGCTGGAGGCGAACAATCTAATCGATAACACGATCATCGTTTTCTTTTCCGACAACGGCGGCGTCAATTGGCAGGCCATGAAGAATGAGAGCGCCCGCAGGGGAGGGAACAGCATGACCGAGCCCTACGTGAAAATCCCTCCTACCAGCAACGACCCCCTGCGTGGCGGCAAGGCGAGCATTTACGAGGGCGGCACGCGCGTGCCGTGTTTCTTCGTCTGGCCCGGCGTCGTGTCGGCCGGTGCTCGCACCGAAGCGATGATCATCGGTCCGGATTTTTATCCCACGCTCACCGAGGCAGTCGGAGCCGTGCTTCCCGTGGATCAGATCATGGACGGCCGCAGTTTCCTGCCCGTGCTCAAGGGCCAGTCGGCGACGGCCCGAGACAAGATCTTTAATTTTTTCCCGCATTATGTGAAGGCGACCGGTCAACGGCCCGCCGCCTCCGTTCGCGAGAGCGACTGGAAATTGATCTGCTACTTCAACGATGGTCCGGAGCAAGAGGATCGTTATGAATTGTATGATTTGCATGAAGATCTGGGCGAAGCTAACAATCTCGCCGACGCCCAGCCCGATCGGGTCAAGGCGATGAGCGCGGTGCTGGCCCGCTTTCTCGACGACACCAAGGCGACGGTTCCGGGGCCCAATCCCGAGTATAATCCAAAGGTGGCCGCCTCGGAATCCGGGAGTATCAATAATTCGAATGCCAAGGCCGGAGTCTCCGCCGCAAAACCGCAGGCCGATCCCTTAATGCGCTGGAAACTCCGTGGCTGCAACGGAACGGTAAAAGACGGGATTCTGACCCTCGAACCGATTACCAAAAAATATCTCATGGCCTTTGCCCCCCCGAAACTGTCCGGTCCCCTCGTGATCAAGTTTCGTGTGCGATCCGCCAAGGACGGCTCTGGAAAAGTGGAATGGCTCGTGTCTGCCGATCAGCCCGAGCCCTCGTCCGTTCCCTACGATCTGACGGGCGGTGACTGGCGGGATATTTCTATCACCGTGCCTGCGGCCGACGAATTTGCCGCCATTCGCCTGATTCTTCCGTGGGTCGGTGAACCGGTCGAGGTCGATTGGATAGAATTTCAGCCGGCAAACGGCAAAAAACAGCGTTGGGATTTTTAATATGAGACGAATTTTTATCGCCATCACCATCTTGGGCGCGTTCACAAGCCTCGCCTGCGGTAAAACCAAGTCTGGCAACCATGAGGAAGGCGGCGGGAAGATCAAAACCGCCGATTGGGTCTTTCTTGATAACGGCGTCATCCGGCTGGGCGTGAAAAAAACCGCGGGAGCCGGCATCGGCTGGTTGTCTCGCAGCGGTTCGAAAGAAAACCTGCTGGACCACTGGGATGGCGGGCGGTTGATCCAGCAGAGTTACTACGGCAAGGTGGACGGATCCCTTTGGGTCGATAAGCCTTGGAAGTGGAATCCCGTGCAAGGCGGTGATTATCGAGGTAATCCGTCCAAGGTGGTCGAACTCAAGTATGACAGTGTAACTCTCCATGCGCGCATCCATCCGCGCAACTGGGCCGGCGGGGAGATACTCGAGGATTGCGAGATGACGCAGGATATCCGGCTCGAAGGTGCCGTGGTCTTGGTGAAATTTGGATTTCGCTATAACGGCAAGGAGACGCACCCGGCTAGCCATCAGGAAGTTCCGGCGACGTTTATTAACCCCGCTTACGGCACGATGGTCATTTACCAAGGCGACAAGCCTTGGACTGGCGGCGAGCTCACGCGCTCGCGGCCAGGTTGGCCCAACGAATCGCGCCGAATCCCCGAAAGCTGGGCCGCCTACGTGAACGCCGACAACACCGGCATCGGCGTGTATTCCTCGGTCGCAAAAGAACTCACCTGTTATCGCTTCCTCGAGCCCGATGCTCTCAGCGCCTGCGCCTACGTCGCGCCCTTGGTGACCTTCGGTATCACTCCAGGCCTGCATTTCGAATACGAGGTGGCGATCGCCTTGGGCACGCCCGAGGAGATGCGCGCGGTATTCTCGAAAATAAAAAATTCCCTCTCACCTGAATTGAAAGCCATCCCTGCCCAATGAATCGTTCCCAAACCGCTTTGAGTGTTCTCTCGCAAGCCATAGTCGCCGCGCTATTTGTCTGTGGCGCCGCGGCATGCTTCGCCGCGCCGGCCAGTCCACGGCCTAACGTAATCGTGATCCTGGCGGACGACCAAGGTTACGCCGATCTCGGCGTGCAGGGGCAGGTTAAAGACGTGCGCACGCCTAACATCGACGCCTTGGCGGCGAGCGGTGTTCGTTTTACCTCGGGCTACGTCACGTCCCCGCAGTGCAGCCCTTCCCGCGCCGGTCTTATCACCGGTCGATATCAAAACAAATTCGGACTTGAGCAAGTGCCCGATGTGCCCCTGCCCTTGGAGGAGATAACCCTGGCTGAGCGGCTCAAGGGCGCGGGCTACGTCAGCGGCATGGTCGGGAAATGGCATCTCGATCCCAACGGATTATCGCGTAAATGGGCTAGCACCCACCTGCCGCAAGTGCAGGAGGACGAAAACTCTCTGGAAAAAGAAAATCGTATCAAGATTCCCGCGAAATATATCCTCCAGTATTCGTCACTGGCGCAAGGTTTTGACGAATGTTTCCAGGGAGAAATGCGTGGCTATCACGCTACTTATGACCTCGACGGACGATCCCTTGATCCCAAGGGGCAGGAAGTCAAGGATCCCGCCTTCCGTTTGGATGTTCAGACCAAAGCGGCCCTGGCCTTTATAGAGCGTCAGCAGAAACAGGGAAATCGTCCCTTTTTCCTCTATCTTTGTTACTTTGGCCCGCATGTTCCCTTGGAGGCCACGCCGGAGTATCTTGCCCGTTTCCCGGGCAAAATGGCTGAAAGACGTCGTCACGCCTTGGCCATGATTTCGGCGATCGACGACGGGGTCGGGCAAATAAGGGCCGCGCTCCAGCGTTATGGTATCAGCGACAACACGCTGATTTTCTACACTTCGGATAACGGCGCCCCCCTTGGAGCAAACAAGGAGAAATCGATGGCGGATGTGATGCCGGTGGGAAAGATTGGACCTTTTTGGGACGGATCGATGAACACTCCCATGACCGGAGAAAAAGGCATGCTGACCGAGGGCGGGGTGCGGGTTCCTTTTTTGATGTCTTGGCCGGGCAAGCTGCCCGCTGGCAAAGTTTACGATCATCCGGTGATCACCTTGGATATTGCCTCCACCGCAGTGGCCATGGCCGGCCTGCCCCGCGACAAATTGTTGGATGGCGTTAATCTGGTGCCCTACCTCACCGGCGAGGTGTCGACTCCGCCTCACGAGGCCCTCTATTGGCGGTTCTGGAATCAGGCCGCCGTCAGAAGCAACAAGTGGAAATACATCCATGTCGGCAAGGCCGGTGATTATCTTTTTGATCTGAGCTCCGACGCCTCGGAAAAAAATAATGTTATCGGACAGCATCCGGAAATCGCGCGGACCTTGGCCGCGAAGTTGTCCGGTTGGACGAAAGAGTTGCTCCCTCCGGGCATGCCTTCCGGACCTCTGAACGCCCAAGAAGAAAAGTGGTATCAATACTATCTCGGGCTGGATAGAGAGTGAGGCTTCCGCCATCCGCAGGCGATAAAAACGTGTTCATTCCGGGAGTTTCATCCATCTCAGCGCGAGTCTATTCTCTCGCCTTAGGGTCCTTGATCGGCGCCCGGTTCCACCCGGAGTCATCTTAAATCTAACGCCTGTATCCGAATTTTAGTTTTTCAACAAGAAACCTAACCTATATCGACTCACGCCGTCTTTGTTCATTCGGCGACTGGTTTTCAAACCCAGTGTCCGAGCTCCGAAATCAAACTCAAATGCTATATCCCCAATGTCATACTATTATGCACAAAATGCTCATTTCCTTGTTGTTGGTCGTGAGCGTTGGTTTTTGCGCGATCCAAGTCGCGTGGGCGGCCGCCGCGGTTCCGAACGGGACGATTAAATTTACCGACGCCTTCCCCGGAGGCGAGTGGAAAGAGCCAAACTTTGACGCGGGCGATTGGAAGACTGCAAAAAGCTGGGAAGCGTTGGCGGAGCAGATCAAGGGCGAGGCGTGGATCCGCGTTGAGCAAAACTACCCAATCAGAGAGCTAAATAACCTGACCGTGAAGGGCGGTTTGGTTGGCGAACTCACGATTTCGATCAACGGCGGCGACACGTATACCGTGCGCAACGGCGATACAAAGCCGGGGAGCTGGGCCTTGACCAAGGCTGGCATAGGCCCGTTTGTCGTGCTGGGTCAACCGGCTACTTATGGTTTTCATTACGTCCCGCGGAAAGGGCGCCCGGCGCTTTGCGAGCTGAGCCTCACGGCTACACCTTTGGAGTATTTGCAGGAAAACACGCCGACGAAAAAGTGGGTGGTGATGGAGGGCTCAAATTACCTCCGCGACACCCAGGTCACCGTCGGACGCGACGGCAAGTATTACATGACCGGCACCCCTGGAACCTATGAATTCATGTTCAAAAAGGAAAAAGGTAGCGACGGGAAGCTGCACCACTGGCTGTTCAACGAAGGCGTTCCGCTCTGGGTCTCTGATGATTTGAAGGAGTGGAAATGGATCGACTACGTCTGGCAGTTCGACCGCGACGGCACTTGGGCGAAGGAAATCGGCGAGCGCGGAGGCGCCAACGCCCGAGCGGTCTATGCTCCCGAGATCCACTACTTAAAGAAACGCGACAAATATTACATTGTTTATGGCCCCAACACTACGCGCAAGGACGGCCAGTCCTATGGTCTGGGCATCCTTGAATCCAAAGAACCACAGGGACCGTATAAGGAGGTCACAGGGACCAAGCCTATTTGCAGCGGTTATGACGGCAACTTGTTCGAAGATGATGACGGTTCCGTTTACCTGCTGCGCAACAGTGGACGAATCATGAAGCTCAAAGACGACTTGAGCGGCCCCGCCGAGCCGGAGCGTCAACTGCAGCCGTCCAACTACCCTCGAGTCGGCTATGAAGGCGTCTATCTCTTCAAGCGAAACGGCATCTATTATCTGACCGGTGCCGATCAGACGGCCTACAAAAACGGTGCGACGCTTTACACCACGGTCGTTGCTATGGCCACGAACATCTACGGTCCCTACTCGGCCCGTTATTTTGCCTACCCGGCCGGCGGGCATTCCTGCGTTTTTCAGGACACCAAAGGACAGTGGCACGCGACGTCGTTCAAGCTGCCGGGCAAAGAAATGTATCCCGGCATTTTCCCGGTGGAGTTCGACGCCGAAAACCGCCTGGTATTACCCAAAGGCGTCGGAGTGCCAGTTGACGAGGAGATAGCGCGGGAAGGGCGGCGAAGTCAGAACAGCGAATAATCGACTCTTAACAAAAAAATGCTCCAGATAAACAGGAGAATAACCATGAAACCCAACATCAAACTCCTTGTCGCCCTAGCGCTGGCACCGCTGGTGATGTTCGCTGATGCGCCACAGCAGAAACCGAACATCATTGTCATGATCGCCGATGATCTCGGCAGTGGCGACGTGAGTTGTCTTTTTCGGGATGTCGTCAAAACTCCCAACATGGATCGCCTTGCCGCGATGGGCATTAAATTCCGTTCCGGGTATGTCACTGCCCCCGTGTGCGGACCATCGCGCGCCGGGTTCTTCACGGGGCGCTACCAGGAGCGTTTTGGTTTCACGAGCAACCAAGGCGGGATCCCCGCCAACATGCCGCTGCTGCCGGGGGTTTTGCACGACGCAGGCTATCGCACCGGGCTGATCGGCAAATGGCACAGCGCGGGACCGATGCCTTTTGAGAGGGGCTGTTTTGATTATTCCTTGTGCTCGCCGGTTTCCAGTCCGGTCATTGATTACCATCACCCGAGGCTGGCCTTGAACGGCAAGGTGGAGCAGTTCGACAAATACAGCACGGACCTGTTTGCGGACGAGGCGGTGAAATTCATTGATAGCAACCGGGACAAATCCTTCTGTCTGACCGTGACGTTCAATGCTCCGCACATTCTCAAAGTGGTGGAGCGGGCGCCAAAAATTAAGGAGGAATATGACGCGGCAGTAGCGTCAGGCAAGACTTTGGATGTGCCGAAAGCTCGCACGGCTCGGCCCGGTGAGGCGGAAAAGTATGCCGCGCAATTTCCCGGCGACACCGCTCGTGCCGATACCGCGGCCACAATCGCCGCGCTCGATCAGGGCATCGGTCGCATTCTCGACAAACTGAAGGCGACCGGTTTGGAAAAGAAAACAATGATCTTTTTGTTTGCCGACAACGGCGGACATCCGGAGAACCGCAGCGAAAATCTGCCGTTGCGCGATTACAAGTGGACGGTTTACGAGGGAGGCATCCGGGTTCCCTTCATCGCGGCCTATCCCGGCGTGTTTCCGGCCGGTGTCGAGTATTCAAATCCGGTTTGCTCATTTGATATTTTCCCTACTTGCTGTGCGCTCGCGGGGGTCAAGCCGCCAGAGGGGTTGGATGGTGTGAACCTGACTCCCTTTCTCAGGGGTGAAAAAACTTCCGCACCGCACGACTGCTTGTTTTTTGATCTGCTTGGCATGGGGGCTGTCCGGCAAGGTCGGTGGAAGCTGGTGCTTCACCTTCAAGGCCCCACACAACTGTTCGACCTTTCAACTGACGTTGAAGAAAAACACGACCTTGCGGATTCGCAGCCGGCGCTTGTCAAAGAGCTGACCGCCAAATGGAAGGAATGGAACGCTCAAATGCCGCGCGGGCCACGGGCCAAGAAAGACAAACCCGCCAACAATGACGAGTGAAAGCACGCACATGTTATGCTGTCCAGATTATGAAACAGAGTCTCACTCTCCTCATCACCCTGCTGCTGGCGCTGCCAGCCGGAATCCGCGCCGCCAGCCCGTATGGCATTCCAGCCGTGAGAGGAAAAACAATGAAACCGCAATTCTGGTTCGAGGACAACAACCAGTGCGAGGCGGGAGGCTAACCCCAAGGACCGCCAATACAGCCGCAACCTGAGCCCCGGGGGCAAAGGGATTGAGCTCTTCACAATCTAGGAAAAGGCTGAGAACCAACTAACAGGAAAATCTCCAATGAAAAAGAAATCAAGCCCCCCGCATTTTCTTTCCGTGGGAATCACTTTGCTCTGTGTTTTATCGCCCATGAAGGGGTGGACGGATGTTAAAGACGCCGCTCTGCTCTTCAAGGATCCCTCTCAGCCCGTCGAAAAACGCGTCGATGATTTGATGTCGCGCCTGACAATCGAAGAAAAAGCGATTTTGCTTAATCACAAAGGTTCTACGATAGAACGATTTAATATTAAGTCAGACAATTGGAACCAGTGTTTGAACGGCGTTCGATGGACCGAGCCGACCACTTTATTTCCGACTTGTATTGCAATGTCGGCAACGTGGGATACGACCCTGGTTCAAGAAGCGGCATCAGCGATCTCGGATGAAGCCCGCGCCATTTATAACGGATGGCATATCGATCCAAACTCCCACGAGGAACAAAGTGGCCTGATTTACCGGGCGCCGGTCATCAATATTGGCCGGAATCCGTATTGGGGCCGAAACCATGAAGCTTGGGGGGAAGATCCCTTTTTGACGGGCCGCATGGGGGTCAGCTACGTCAAGGGCTTACAAGGAGACGATCCTAATCACCTCAAAATCGGGGCGACCCTCAAACACTACGCGGTGAATAATGTGGAGACAGACCGAACCACATTGAATGCGAAGGTCTCCGAAACCATGTTGAGGGACTACTATCTCTCTCATTTTCGTGATGCCATCGTCGAAGGGAAAGCGGTTTCAGTGATGGCGAGTTACAACTCCATCAATGGAGTCCACAATACCATGAATCCCTGGCTTTTGACCGAGGTCCTTAAAAAAGACTGGGGACATCAGGGATTTGTTGTCTCTGACCTCGGCGGCATCAAACAAGTGGTCCGACAGAATGGGGTCTCCAAAGAAGAAGTCGTCGGTCAATCCCTCATGGCGGGATGCGACTTTTCCGACAAGGAATTTGAACTCGCCATCCCTGCCGCCGTTCAGCAAGGAAAACTGAGCATGGAACGCCTCGATGACGCGCTCCGACGGGTATTGACCGTTCGCATGAAATTGGGAGACTTCGACCCGTTTGAGTCCGGTCCTTATTCCAAGATACCGCTTTCCGTGATTGATTCGCCGGCGCACCGCGCGTTGGCTTTGAAAACTGCCCAGGAATCGATCGTTCTTCTCACCAACAAGGGAATTCTCCCATTAGATAAAACCAAGTTGAAGAAAATTGCTGTGATCGGGCCGCTTGCGGACGCCGTTTTGCTCAACAACTACAATGGCGTCCCCGCCAAGACTTTTACTGCACTCCATGGGATCATGGATCGGGTCGGACCTGGAACACAAGTCGTGACGGCACCCGGCTGCAACGTCATCGAAAACCCCGTCAAAAAAACCGTGGAACGTTTAGCTAAAAGAGCCAAGTTAAGTTCTCCGCCCTCTATTGACGCCGAAAAGGGAATTCCAGCAGCCGTTGCGATTGCCCGTGATTGTGATGCGGTCATCCTCTGTATTGGAACGGATGCGGACGTGGAGATCGAGAGCGTCGACCGCCAAACTCTTGGATTAACCGGGGAACAAGAAAAATTGGTCAAAGCGGTTTTAGCCGCCAATCCGAAAACCATCATTGTTGAAATGAGTGCGGGCCCGTTGACGGTCCCCTGGTTGAAGGAGAACGCTCCCGCAGTGCTGCAGGCATGGTGGGGAGGAGAGGAGGCCGGACACGCGTTGGCGGATGTCATTTTCGGCGACATCAATCCTGCAGGACGCTTGCCTCATACGGTTTATGCATCCGAATCACAGGTGCCGCCACTGGATGAATACGACATCAGCAAGGGCTTCACTTACATGTATGTTAAAGGGGAGCCGCTGTTCCCATTTGGACATGGCCTCAGCTACACGACCTTCGAGTATTCGGGCCTCAAGGTTTCTGGCACCAACCCGCTCTCCGTCACCGCCACGATCAAGAACACCGGGTCACGCGCCGGCGACGAAGTGGCGCAGCTTTACCTTGTTCCCCCAAAATCTGACCAGCCCCGCCCCAGGCTCATGCTGCGCGGTTTTCAGCGGGTCAGCTTGAAGCCCGGGGAAACCAAGCAGATTTCCTTCACCGTGCCAGAGGAAAAGCTGACCTTTTGGAACGAAACGGCCAAAAAGTTTGAAGTGCCACAGGGTCATTGGGGCATAAGAGTCGGGGCTTCTTCGGAAGACATTCGCTTGTCGAATGACAAGGTCGGTGCAGCGAAGGTAAAGGCCGGCGCAGCGGAGGTGAATGATCCCTGGCACCCCAAGACCGGCACGGTGCAAAAAGTGGATGTGGAGGCCAAGCGAATCGTCGTCAAGGTGGGGCGCGAGCTGACGTTCACCGTCACCGACGACACCAAGATTGAGCAGGCCGGCAAGCCGGCGAATCTTTCTGACATCAAGGTGAACGCCACCGTGTATGTGGAATACGCGAAGGGGGACGGCGACTTGCGCACGGCCAAGAAGATCGTGGTGAAGGACAAGTAGAAACCACCGACGCACGCCGGAGTCCATACTAGCCGCCCCGCGCTCAGTTCGGGGTGGAGGCAGAATCGACAAAAAGCAATATCTATCAGTTTTGGTCACTTATGCAAAAAATTTACAGTTGGTCGTTTGGCAGGCGCTTGGCAGGCGGTATTCTGGTCGTTTGCGCCTTGGCTATGTCTTCTTTCGCAGCCGACTCGGATTACATTCCAGCCGTGAGAGGAAAAACAATGAAACCGCAATTCTGGTTCGAGGACAACAACCAGCGCAAGGCGGGAGGCTACCCGCCGGATTTTCGCGCAATGTTCGAGCACCCTGAGGCTTGGAAGGAACTGCGCTCGCGCATCGACGTTTATTACATGCGCGGCAACACGCTCAAAAACCTTTTCAAAGACATGGGCGAGGCCTTCATGCGCGACCACTTTGCGAAGGTCCTCAAGGAGGCCAAGATACCCCTGGCCATCGACGGCATCACCGGCGACACGTCACGCATCCAGAAAATGTCTGAATATGGCGTCACCGTCAGCTATGCCGCGCTGCAAAGCGAGATATCAAAGTGTCCTCCCGAAGAGGTGTCGGCGCGCGTTGACCAGGCTATCCGGGACATCATCGAGTTCGGGAAAAAAATGCCCGGGACGAAGATCGGGCTGATCGATGCCAATCCGACCAAAGGACGTCCCTGGCAGGAGCCTTACCGCCACCTCGTCCAAGGGGTCCGCGCTGGCGGCGGCCATATCGATTTTATCCACCTCGACTGCCCCTGCGACGCCGCCAATAGCGGCCGGCGCGTCTCATGGGAAAAGATCAAAGAGGTGGAGCGGTTCGTCCACAGCCTTGGCCTCCATTTCGGCCTGATCTGCACCAGCGCCGACGGTGGAAAAACCTCCGATGAACGCTTTTACAAAGACGTGATGGCCATCCCCGAGCGGTATGTCAAAGACCGAACCTGCCCGGATCATTTCATCATTATGAGCTGGTATCCGCATCCTTCCCGCTCATTGCCTGAAAACGCGCCGGAAGGACAATACCCTATGACCAAGACGTCACTGCATTTTGCCCGGAAACTAGCAAACGCTTTCCCTAATAAATCATAATGAATCACTCGCAAGCACTCATCCTGTGCAACCCCAAGCATCCGGCACCGGCGGGCTAAAATACACTGACTCTAAAATGACAGTTCAGCAAAAAACGCTATGACTTAATTTAGGCATGAAAAAAATACAATTCTGCTGATCATTGTGGCGCTATTTTTCAGCCGCAGTCCGCTCCGTGCGGACGACAGTTTGCACTCAAACAACACTCGGGCAGCGAATTTTACCAATGTCTTGCTGATCGTCATTGACGATCTCAACGATTGGGTTGGTTATCTCAGTGGTCATCCGCAGGCGCGGACGCCGTGTATGGATGCGTTGGCGGCGAGCGGCACCGCCTTTGCCAACGCCCATGTTCAGGCGCCGCTCTGCAATCCGGTTCGCCCGCGGCCTCCGCCCCCGCTCTCGCCGCGCTGGCGAAGGAGGACGTGCCCGCTTGGCGCGCCACCTTGCTCGAACTCCTCGCGCCCCGCGCGTCCGAGCCCGCCGTGCGCTCCGTGCTTGAGGCCGGACTGCACGCCGCCGATCCCCTTGAGCGCGCCGCCGCCGTTCGCGGCCTCGGGCGCATCTCGGACTCCGCTCCCTTGCTGCGCCCCCTGCTCCAGGACCCCGTGCGACTGGTGCGAATCGACGCCGCCTGGGCCCTCAGCACGGAGCTTCCCGAAGGCTCGCCCCAGCGCGTCGAGCTCGACAGCTACCTCCGTCTCGGGCTCGACCAACCCTCCGGACTCGCCCGACTCGGTATGGATCTCGCAAACAGAGGGCGGCTTGACGGGGCGATGGTGAACTTGGAGCGGGCCTCGATCCGCGACAGCCGCGACTCCGAACTGAACCTTTTGATCGCCCAGATTCTCGTGCGACAGGGCAAGACGGCCGAGGCCGCCGAACGCTATCTACGCGCGGCACAAAATCGCCCTGACGACGCGGAGTCGGCATATCGAGCCGCTTTGACCTTCGCGGACGCCGGCCTCAACAGCGAGGCAGAGAAGGCCATGCGACTTTGTCTGCAACGTGACCCCGCGCGTCATCGTGCTTGGTATAACCTCGGCCTGCTGCTCGTGAAACGCGGTATGATCGAGGAGGCGCTGGAAGCGCTCTCGTGCGCGGAACAAATTTAGCCTACGATGCCCGACTATCCCTACGCAAGCGCGACGATTCTGCTGCAGGCGGGCCGTAAATTCGAGGCCGCAAACGCGATCAACCGCGCGCTCAAAGTCGCCCCCGGCTTCGCCCCCGCCCGCGCCTTGCTCGGCGCCCCCTGACGATATCCAGCCCCAATCCCGAACCCGATGAGCGACCTCACCCTGCTGTTTGATTCCGCCGCGCGCGGGGAAAAGCGGCCGCCGAGGATCTGCTTCCGCTCTTCTACGACTAACGGCACGGAACTCGTGCTGAGTGGCATCGCCCTGGATCGCCAGCGGGACGACGTTACAGGGGAATTTGGAATGCGCGACGGCTCGGCCGGTCTGGTCGGGCAGTTGATCCGCTCCGACAACTGGCAGGAGATAAAACTTTTCGCGTCCACCTTTCTCGCCGGCATGGCGAGCGGGTTGCAGGAAATGCGCAATCAGAGCACGGCGTTCGGCGATGTGCCGGTGCCGGTCGCGTCCGGGAAAAACGCCGCCCTGCAAGGCACGTCCGACGTGCTCAATCTCTACGCGAAGCAGATTCAGGACGTGATTGCCCGTGATGGCTTTTATGTCCGAGTGCCCGCCGGAAAACAGTTCTACCTCTACGTGACGGAGACGGTGGATCAGGCGAAGGGCGTGCGCGGCAACGTCCGGAACGAAGAAATTTGGAGGACACAAAATGAGACGACGAACTAAACTGATGCCCATCTTCGGCGCGCTTGTGCTGCTCTTCGGCACGGGTTGCGCCACCAAGAAAAAACCTTCGGTCATGGCGGCTCCGCCGCCGGTGCCGGTGTCGGGAACTGATCTGGATCAGGCCAACGTCGAAAAGGTGCGAGCCGGCGAAACGCTCAAGGCGTATCCAATCGGTCGTTACGTCGATCCGAACAACCCGAACGTCATGCACGAATCGCATGTCGTGTATCGCAAGGAAGCCGGGGCGAGTTGGAACCTCGCGCCCAATGCGCCGACCGTCGTTCCGCTCGGCCCGGTGCTCGCGGTGTCGGACGGCGCGACACAGGGCAACCCGCTGCCGGCTGAGTTGGAGCAAAAAGTCGCCGAGCAAAACCAGCTAATGGCCGCGCTCATCGAGCAAAACGAGGCGCTTGCCGCCGAGTTGGCGAAGCTCGGCAAGGAACTCACCGACCTACGCGGTCGCGCCCCGTCCGGTGGCGCGAAAGGAGGCCAGTGATGGCCGACCAATCCGCCACCGTCGAGGAGGGCCAAACCGTGGTCTTGCCGCCCCACCTTTGGGAGAATTTCGAGAAGGCAGACGCCGAACTACGCGAGTTCTACGGAGTAAAGCTCCACTCCCTCAATGAGGGCCGTGCCTCCGTCCATCACCATCGTGTGACCGCCATACCCGCTCGTCTCGGACACCGCGTCGCCTTGAATTTTCACGTTGCGGCTTAGCAGGCCGACTTCGGCGCGCAGATCTATGGTCCAGGATTTGCCATCCGCGGCACGCGTCTTCGTGAGCTGGGTGCCGTTGTGCGGATATACCATGGGAGTCGTGAAGTAGACCGTTTTAAGATCCGTGCTCACGCTCGTGATGGTGAGCATTTCCGCCTCGTTCCAATCCCCGCGGCTCGACGTCACAAGAATCGAATCCCCCTCCATCCAATCGACCGGCTCGCTCAGCGTCAAGGAAGTCGCTCCCGCCGCGGCACTTGCCCCGAGACGCGTCCACTCGACGCGGTCTTTGCCGTGGATGCTTAAGGTGCCGCCATCGTGCGCGCCCAAGAACTTTCCGCCCATCATTGACGCCATCATCGGGTCTATCGGCGGAGTTTCCGTAGAGAGCCCCTTGAGCGTCAGCGTGAAATTTTGTCCAAACCGGTTTGCGTGACTACCCACGTTAAAAGCCGCACCGGTCGTCTGCACCAAAAGATAATCGCAGGTTAGCGTCCGATTCGTCCGCTGCACATTCAAGACGCCCTCCACGACGATGCCGCCGCATTCGACGTTCGTGTTGAGGGTGACGGTGATGCCGCTGGGTATCTGGACCGTGTCTTCCACCCCTGGCAGCACCCCGCCCACCCAAGTGGCGGGGTTAGACCAATTACCCGTCGCGCCTGCGGTAATTTGCGCCGCACGGGCTTGGGGAACGACGAGGAAAATCAAGGCAATCAGATAGCAAAAAGACGCACGCATGGCAGAGTTGGGGTTGGGGGTTGTTTTTTGGGGACGGGACAAATCAAGGATTAGCCAGGGGGTGCAAAAATACCTTGATACAGGGATCGTTTCCTGCAAAGCCTCTTCGTTTTGTCCAAGCTTTTTTCATCATAACACAAATTAAACCCCTACGCATCATTGCGTTAATCAATATAACCTTCTTTGCAATCCAGACAAAAGAAGGAAACTTTTCTTATGAGCCCCTTTTTTTCATTCACCCGCGATGATGTGGCGATAACGCCTGCGCGGCCGGCCATTGCCCCTTCAATTCCTACTCGCACAAGCAGTTCAACAACGCCCGCAGCGGCCAAATTGGCCGCAGGATTTACCGATCCTTCCGCGGCGTTCCGGGGCAAGCCCTTTTGGTCTTGGAACGGACGCTTGGAGCGGGCCGAGTTGCTGCGCCAGCTGGACGTCATGCGCGAGATGGGAATGGGCGGAGCCTTTATGCACGCGCGCACCGGCCTGGAGACCGAGTATCTCGGGCGCGAGTGGTTCGATCTGATCAATGCCTGCGCCGACCAGGCCGAGTCCCTCGGCATCGAAAGCTGGCTCTACGACGAGGACCGCTGGCCCAGTGGCTCGGCCGGCGGCCTGGCCACCGCCGATCCCGCGCTACGCATGCGCTACCTGCGGCTCTCGCGCCCCACCCTCTCCGAGTTCACATGGCTGGAAAGAGACGCCGTCGTCGCCGTCTTCGCCGCGCGCGTCGATGGCCTCTCTCTCGGCGCCTGCCGCCGGATCGAACGGGTCGGCGACGCCGCGCCCTCGCTCGCGGACGGCGAGTGCCTGCTCGTCTTCACCAGCGCCCCGATGCCCGCGCACAGTTTCTACAACGGCGCCGCCTACCTCGACACGATGAACGCCGACGCCACGCGCCGCTTCATCGAGGTCACCCACGAACGCTACCAGGCCGCTTGCGCGGACCGGCTCGGACGCAGCATTCAGGGCATTTTCACAGACGAGCCTCACCGCGGCTTCGTGATGTGCGACACGCACGGCCAGACCGGCCCCGACGATCCGGCCTGGGTCACCCCCTGGACGCCAGGCCTGCCCGCCGCCTACGCCGAACGCTTCGGCCACGACCTTCTCGACCACCTGCCCGAGCTGTTTCTGCGCAAGGACGGCGTCTCCGTCTCGCCCGTGAAATGGCGCTACATGGAGCTCATCCAGACCCTGTTTTTGGACAACTGGGCCAAACCGCTGCACGCCTGGTGCCGCGAGCACGGCCTGAAGCTCACCGGCCACGCCCTGCACGAGGACACCCTTGGCGCGCAAGCCGTGCCCTGCGGCTCGCTCATGCGCTACTACGAGCACATGGACGTCCCCGGCGTCGACCTTCTCGCCCTTGGCAACACCAACCATTGGATCGTCAAACAGCTCGCCTCCGTCGCCCGCCAGCAGGGCAAAAAATGGATGCTCTCCGAGCTCTACGGCTGCACCGGCTGGCAGCTCGGCTTCGCCGGCCACAAGGAGATCGGCGACTGGCAGGCCCTCCTCGGCGTCAACGTCCGCTGCCACCATCTCTCGTGGTTCACCATGGCCGGCGAGGCCAAGCGCGACTACCCGGCGAGCATCTTCTTCCAGTCGTCGTGGTATCGTGAATACAAGGCGGTCGAGGACTACTATGCGCGTCTCCACGTCCTGCTCCAACGCGGCGAGGCCGTTTGCGACCTGCTGGTCGTGCATCCCGTCGAAAGCCTGTGGGCCCAGATCCACGCCGGCTGGGCCACCTGGCTCACCACCAAGGCCCCCGATCTCCTGCCGCTGGAGGAACGTTTCGCCGACACCTGCCGCTGGCTCTCGGGCACCACCGTCGATTTCGACTACGGCGACGAGGAGCACCTCGCCCGTCTCGGCGGCGTGGAGACATCCCCGCGCAACGGCGAGGGCCCTCGCCTGCGCCTCGGTCTCGCCCGCTATCGCGCGGTCCTAGTCAGCGGGGCGGTCACCCTGCGTGGCACCACGCTCCGTCTGCTCGATGCCTTCCGCGACGCGGGCGGCGCCGTCCTTTTCGCCGGCGAGGCTCCGTCGCATGTGGACTCGCTGCCCTCGCCCGCGCCCGCCGCCCTGCTCGCCCGCTCCCGCTCGGTTCCCTTCGAGCGGGCCGCGTTTCAACTGGCCGTGGAATCGCTCGTGCCGGGGCTGCTTCGCATCGAGGAAGCCGCGGGACCGGCCGGACAACCCGCGTTGATCACCCGCCTCCGTCGCGACGGCGACACCTGGATCATCGCACTGAACCACCCCTCGGGCGACCGCGACCGCGATACGTTCACCGTCCATTTCGGCATGCATGGCATGCACGTGCAGGAATGGGACGCCCGGACCGGCCGCCGCTACAAACAACCCGCGACCTCGACCACCGCGGGCCTGAGCTGGAAAGTCTCCCTGCCGCCGCTCGGCGAAAAACTTTACGTCGTCACGCCTCATTCCGATCCGACCCTCCAGGCCCGAGCCTCGTGTCACGAGGTGACGCGCACCAAGGCGTCGGGACCTTTCGGCTACGAGCTCGACGAACCCAACTCTCTCGTGCTCGACCAGCCCGAGTGGCGTCTGGGTTCGGACGACTGGCGGCCCGCGACCGAGATTCTTCGCATCGACGAGGCCGTGCGCGCTCGCCTCGGCCTGCCGGGCCGCTCGGGCATGATGGTGCAGCCCTGGGCCCGCGCCCCGCGCGCCGAGGCGAGCGCGACCGCCCCCCTCGCCTTGCGACACCACATCCATGTGCGAGGCCGGCCGCCGACCGACGCCGTCCTCGTCCTGGAACAAACCGCCCTCTGGAAAGCCACCTTGAACGGCCGGCCGCTGGATCTGTCGCAGGACCACGGCTGGTTCGTTGATCCGTGCCTGCGCCGCATCCCGTTGCCCGCCGACGCCCTCCGCGCCGGAGACAACGTGCTAGAGCTGGTCGCCGACTTTCATGAAGGCCTCGATCTCGAGGCCGCCTGCCTGCTCGGGTCCTTCGGCGTTTATCTCGACGGCGCGCAGCCCGTGCTCGACGCCTCGCCCGACATGCTCGCGATCGGCGATGTGACCACGCAGGGCCTGCCGTTTTATTCGGGACGCATCCGCTACCGGCTGCCGCTTCCCCTGCGCGCCACGGGCGCGGGCTTGCATCTGGAGATCCCGGCTTTCGGCGGCGCCGTCGTCGTGCTGCGCGGCGCGTCGGGCAAGGCCTCGGAAATCCTTGCGTTCCCTCCCTATGCCGCCGAGCTCGCGCCTTTCGAGACCGAGGAAAACCATGTGGTCTGCGAGGTCGTCCTCACCCGTCGAAACCTTTTCGGCCCCTTCCACCTCACGCCCAAGGAGCAGCCCGCCATCGGCCCCGACAGCTTCCGCAGCCAGGGGGAGGCATGGACCGACGGCTACCAGCTTTTCCCGGCGGGCCTGCTCGCCGCGCCGGTCTTCGTCCAAAAGGTCTGACCCATGCCTCGCCGCGGGCTCCACAAACGGAGCCCGCGCCCAATCCGTTTTTTCATGACAAAGCATAATGGCGCATCGTCTGCCATCCCTTCATCTTCTCCACCACTCCCTCGACGGACCCAAGCGGCCCGCTCCGGCACCGCCGATTTTACCCCATGTCCAACTCCGCCCCTCTGACCCCGCCGCCCGCCGAGTCACGCCTGCCCATCCGCGCCAAGCTGGCCTGGGCGCTCGGCTCCCTCGGCGACAACTACTCGATGAACACCCTCAACACGCTCAAGGACGCGGTCTACACCGTCGCCCTGGGCGTGTCCGCCGACCGGCTCGGATGGGCGCTTTTTTTCCCGCGCTTCATCGACGCGTTCATCGACCCGATGGTCGGCTATTGGTCCGACAACGCCAAGAGCCGCCACGGTCGCCGCCGGCCTTTCGTTTTGTTCAGCGCCGTGCCGCTCGCGCTGCTGTCCTTTCTCATCTGGGTGCCGCCGCGCTCGCTCGGTCAGGACGGCCTCTTCTGGTATTTCCTGATCACGTCGTTCCTATTTTACGCCGCCTACTCGTTTTTCATCGTCCCCTACCGCGCCCTCGGCCTCGAACTCAGCACGGACTACAACGACCGCACCCGCGTCCAGGCCTGGGGCATGATCGTCGGCCTGCTCGGCGGCCTCGGTATCCCGTGGCTCTACAAACTCACCCTGATCTTCGGCGGCGCGCATCCGGGCGACACCCACATCTCGCCCGACGTGATCCTGCAGGGTGTGCGCTGGGTGGGACTCGGCACCGCCGTGCTGGTGCTCGTCTCCTGCATGGCTCCGGCGCTGATCTGCCGCGAAAACGCGGTCGCCGAACCACCGCAACCGCTCTCGCTGCTCGGCGCCATCCGCGAGACCGCGCGCAACCGCCCCTTCCGCCACATGCTCGCGATGAATTTCTTCGCCATTCTCGCGACCGTATCGGTCGGCGCGGTCGGGTTTATCCTCACGATCAACTACCTCTTCAACGGCGACCAGGGCGCCGCGGCGACGCTCGGCGGCTGGGCCGGCATGTCGCTGATGGCGGGCGCGTTCATCGGCGTGCCCTTCAATACCTGGGTCTCCACCCGCGTCGGCAAACGCCACGCCGCCTTCGTCTGCATCGCCACGTCCTCGGTCGCCTTCGTCACCATGATTTGGTCGATGCACCCCGCCTACGCGAACTGGATGATCGGCTCCAACTTCATCCTCGGCTTCGGCCTGCAGGGCGTGTGGCTGATGACCGCGACGATGAACGCGGACGTTTGCGACGAGGACGAGATCCGCACCGGCCGCCGTCGCGAGGGACTCTACGGCGCGGTCTTCGCCTTGGAGCAAAAAGTCGCCTTCGCCGTGGCCGCGGTCATCGGCGGCTACCTGCTTTCGCACTCCGGCTACGTGGCCCAGACCACGCCGCCGGCGGAGGTCCTCTCGCGTCTTAAACTTGTCTACATCGCCTTCCCGATCGCCGGCCTCGCCTGCGCCGCGCTCTCCATCGTGGGCTACTCGCTCACGCGCGACCGCATGGCCGCGATCCGGGCCGAACTCGATGCGCGCCACGCCGCGACGAAGGCCTGAATACCGCAAGCCCCATGCCCACTTCCCACTTGCTTAGCCCCGGCGCTTCGGACTTCGTCGCAGGCGCCATGCGCGCCCGCCTCGTCGATGTAGCCGCCCGTGCCGGGGTCGCTCCCAACACCGCCTCCACGATCCTGAACAACCGCCCGAATTCCTGGGCGTCGAAGGAGACCCGCGACCGCGTCCTGAAGGCCGCCAAAGAGCTCGACTACAAGCCCAGCAAGGCCGCGCTCGGCCTGCGCCTCGGCCGCTTTTTCACCCTCGGGCTCGTCATTCCCGATATCCACAACCCCTTCTACACAACCTTCGCCGACCTGCTCGACAAGGCCGTCAGCCCCGAGCGCAACGACCTGATCATCGAGCACAGTCGCACCAACCTCGAGCAGGAGAAACACTGCTTCGAATCCATCCTCGGCCGCCAAGTGGACGGCGTCGCCCTTTTCATCAGCGACACCGAGTTGCACCGGCCCTTCCTCGAGGACTTGGCGAAACGGAAGATCCCCGCGGTCGCCCTCGCGGTGAAGACCGACAACCCGCTCCCGGTCGACTCCGTGTTGGTCGACTTTGCCCAAGGCCTCCAGCAGGCGGTCGAACACCTGATTGGTCACGGCCATCGTCGTTTTGCCTTCCTCTGCGCGCTCGCCGAGGGCCAGGAAGACGGCCAGCGCCCGGCGCTCTTTCGCCAGCTCCTGAGCGACAACGGCATCCCCAGCGACCAGGTCTCCTACGTCCGCTGCGCGCATGACATCGACAACGCACGCGGCGCCTTCCGCCGCTTCCTGCAATCCACGCCCCGCGCCCGCCGCCCCACCGCGGTCATCGCCCTGAACGACCTCTCCGCGATCGGCGCCATCCGTGCCGCCGTCGACGAAGGTCTCGCCGTGCCTCGCGACCTCTCCGTCATCGGCGTCGACAACATCCCGCTCGGCCTGCACCTGCCGGTCGCGCTCACCACCATCGCCCAACCGATCGAGGACATGGCGCGCCGCACCGCCAATCTGCTCCTCCAACGCATCTCCGGGCAGCGCTCGACGAAGCCCTCGCAAACCTTTTTCCCCACCGAACTCGTCGTGCGCGAGAGCACCGGCCGCGCGCCGCTCTGAGGCCACCCCGCGTCAATCCGCGCGCCGCATTCGCCCCAAGGCCCCCGACCAACAAGGGCCCAAAGCCAGAGTGTTCACATTATAGGCTATCTGACGCCCCAAATAAGAAAGCTTTCCTTATCGGGAGTGGTTTTGCCCGCGCGCACCGCCGTTCCCCCTCGTTGCCCTACCCCATGATGCGGCCACCCCAAACCGCCCGAAACCGCGGCATTCGGCTCCTTGCCCTCGCCTTGATTCTGGCCCCGCTGCTCGGCCACGCGGCGACCTACTATGTGCGCAACGGAGGCGACGACACCCAGAGCGGTCTCGACGATGCCAACGCCTGGGCCTCGCTCGCCAAAGTCGCGGCGGCGGCTTCGACACTCAAACCCGGCGACGCCATGCTGTTCCAAAGGGGAAGCGTGTGGAGCAACGACAGCCTGACTATCGCCAGCGTGAAGGGCAGCGCGACTCAGCGAATCACCTTCGGATCCTACGGCACCGCCGCCGCACGACCCAAAATCCTCCGCAATCTACCGCGCGACGGCTACTGCGCGAAGTTCACCGATTGCAGCTACATTACCATCCAGGGCCTCGACCTCGGCGCGGCCGGCATCGGCCTCTGGATCAACACTGCCAAAGCGGCGCAGGCCGGAGTGACGGTAGACGATTGCTACATCCACGACATCTACGGCTTTAACTACTATTACCCCTCCACGGTCCTGCCCGGCCAGTATCCCGCGGCGATCAACGTCTCCGGCGTGGACGGCCTCACGATCACCAACTGCACCTCCTACAATGCGGGCAGTTTTCTCGCCTCCACCGCCTCGGGGCCGGCCCTCGGCCGCGATCCGGATCATCTGATCGCGGGCAGCGATCCTCCGGTCGGCACCCCGATCCTGAACAAGAACGTGCTGATCAGCGGATGCCTCGCCGATCGCAACCTCTACTACGGCTTCGTGCTCGTGAACATGATCGACGCCGTGCTGCGCGACAGCACCGCGACCCGCGCCGGCTCCATGCCCATGGTGAACGGCTCCATCGGCATCATGCTGGGGAATAACAACCGCACCACGCTCTCCAACCTGGTGGTCGAGAAGACCGACAAGTTCTACACGATGCGTTACCTGGACTCGACCACCGGAACCCTCGCCGGCCCCAGCACCGCCCCCGACGGCGGCGGCATCGATTTCGAGATCAACAACCAGCAGACCGACATCGTCGGCTGCCGCATCGCCCACAATTCCCAGGAAGGCGTCATGCTGTATAACAACGGCGGCTCCACGCACAGCCTGTGCGACATCACCGGCAACGAGTTTGAATACAACAATCTCCGCCCCAGCCAGAGCCGCCCCGAAATCTGGTTCAGCCAGAGCGACTCCAACAACGGCGCCTACATTCAAGACAACCGCTACTGGCTCTTGTCGGGGAAAACCTTCCTCTCCACCGCTCGCGACCCGTCGGTCGTCGTTTCCAACAACCTCAGCGCACCCATCGCGCGCAGCGCCCCCGCAGTCCCGGCCGGCCCGACCGGCTTCGCCAAAGTCTACGATTTCAGCACCGGCGTCGATGGCTGGACCTTCACCAACTTCAAATACAGCGGCCAAAACGGCCCGTATTGGGGCGGCTTTGTCGGAGGGATCTTCCAAAACTCCGATCCCTACCTCGTCTCGCCCACCAACATCGGCACTGCCATCACCGACAATCGCCTCGTCGTCGTGAAGTTTCGCAACCTCTCCCCGTCCTCGAACGCCCAGATTTTTTTCACCACGACCACCTCGACCAGCTTCAACGCCGCCAAGAGCGTCACCTTCCCGGTCGTCCCCTACGACACCCAGAGCCGCGTCTATGTCGTCGACATGTCCGCGAACTCCGCCTGGACCGGCACGCTGCGACAACTGCGCTTTGACCCCACCGGCGGCGAGTGGGACATGACCGAGATCGACTACATCGGCGTCACCGGTATCGGCACCTGGTTCGGGTCGAATTTCACCGCGGCCGAACTCGCCAACCCCGCCATCTCGGGCCCGGATGCCGACCCCGATCAAGACGGGTTTTCCAATTTGCTCGAATACGCGCTCGGCCTGAACCCGAAGCTCCCCGAGAGGAGCAACAAGTTGCCCGCCCTCGCCGGGGCCGACGCGTCGGCCTGGACCTACACCTACACCCGCCCCATCCTCCGCTCCGCCGCATCCTACAGCGTCGAAGTCTCGACCGATTTGGTCACATGGAACGCCGCAGGCGTCGCTCACACCTTGGTAGCAAACACCGACGCCACCGAAACCTGGCAGGCCACCTACCCACGAGGCGCCGACTCCAAAGTCTTTTTTCGACTGAAGATCAGCTCAGCCCCGTGAAGCTTCCGCGCCCAAAGCGAAAACCGCGAAAGCCTCTACTGCTATCCACTCATATAAAGCTGGTTAAATAAAATTTCTATCACTCCATTTTAATCTTGCTTCATTTAAAGGAAACGTTCCCTATACGGCGCTTTCCCGATGGTCCGCCCGCCTGCAGCCCCGTCCCCGCCCCTCCCCCTTCCAGCGCCTTTGCGTCCCCGACGCAGCGACTGCCCATTTCGCCCTTCCCCGCTTCACATGAAAAATTACCTCCTCGCCCCCCGTGGCCTCGCCGCCGCCTCCGCCGCCTTGCTCCTCGCCCTGCAAAGCCCCGCCTTCGCCGCCGTCAAAACCTGGAGCTCCACCGCCGCCACCAGCGACGCGGCCACCGGCACCAACTGGGTCGGCGGCGTGGCCCCCATCAGCGGCACCGACACTTTGACCTACACCGGGACCAGCACCACCCTCACGACGACGTTCAACAACAACTTCACCGCCTTCGGCTCCGCGCCGCTCAACTTCGCTGCCGCCACGACCGCAAACTTCACGATCGGCGGCACCGGCACGCTCACGCTCGATACCAACGACACCGCCACGCAGCGCAACGCGGTCGCGAACATCAGCACCACGGCGACCACGCAGACGATCAACAATCCGGTGCTGATCAAAAACAGTGCCAGCACCACCATCGGCGCGACGATCACCACCAACGCCATCGCCAACGCGATCGTCTTCGGCGGAAACGTCAGCTACACCACCAGCCAGCTCAACCTCACCGGCACCAACGCGAGCGCGGCGATCTCCTTCGCGTCCCTCTCCGGCTCCACGCTGCTGAGCATCCCCGCCCAAGGCACCGTCACCATCACCGACGGCACCGGCTTGACCGGAACCGTGACCTACAATCCCACCGCCTCCGGCACCTTGGTGCTCGGCACCGGTTTCGGCTCGGGCGGCACCTACGGCACCTTTAATCTTCAGGGCGGCACCGCCAACACCACCCTCAAGCTGATCAACAGCCCCGCGATCAACAACGCGGTCGCGACCAGCGGCACGGGCAAAACCTCCGTCCAGGTCGACTCCGGCACCGCCGTGATCAGCGGCACCCTCTCCGGCGCCAGACCGCTCGAAAAAATCGGCGCCGGCACCCTGACCCTTTCCGGCAGCGTCACCGCCTCGGGCGGCATCACCATCGGCGGCGGCACTCTCCAAGTCGGCAACGCCGGCACGACCGGCAGCCTCGGCACCGGCGCAGTCGTCAACAACGGCGCCCTCGCCTTCAACCGCACCGACACCGCCCTCAACGCCGCCAACACCCTCACCGGCTCAGGCACGCTTACCCAGGCTGGCACCGGCACCTCCACGCTCTCGGGCGATCTTTCCGGCTTCTCCGGCCCCATCACTGTCAACGCCGGCAACCTCACCGTCAGCAACGGCTCCGCGCTCACGCTCTCCCAATCGATCGCCAACGTCGTGGGCTCCACCTTCGCCAAGACCGGCGCCGGCAACCTCACCCTGACCGGTTCCAACACCTTCAACGGTGGCCTCACCGTCGGTGCCACCACCGCAAGTTGCGGCATCGTCGCCGTCACCTCCTCCGCCGCGCTGGGCGGCACGGGCGGCGTCATCATCTCGCCCACCGGCGCCAACACCGGCTCCCTCCGCCTCGACGGTAGCTCGGGCGACATCGTCAGCGCCGTGGGCCTCGGTATCAACGGACGCACTACACCCAGCGTCCAGCTCGAGAGCGTCGGCGGGCACAACTCCATCGGCGGCTTCGTCACGCTCGGTGGCGGCACCGGCACCCAAAACTACGTCTTCGATGTTTCCGCCGGCAGCCTTACCCTGAGCGGCACCGTCAACGGCGGCGGCAGCGGCGGCATCGTTCGCAATCTCACCGTCGGCGGCGCGGGCGACACGATCATCTCCGGTCCGCTCACCAACAATGCCAACACCACGCTCAATCTCGCCAAATCCGGCGCGGGCGTCCTGACGCTCTCCGGCGCCAACACCTACACCGGTTCCACCACCATCAATGGCGGCACGCTCCTGCTCAGCGGAGGCGGCGGCCTGGGCGCGGGCGCCGTGGTCCTCGGCAACGGGGCCACGCTCAACGCGTCAGGCATCACCGCGAACAGCCTCGCGATTCCCGCCGGACTCGCCGGCTCCGGCTTGATCAACGCCACCGGCAAGACCGTGCAGATCTCGGGCGCCTACGCGCCGCTCGCGATTTCCGTAACCGGCAATACCACGCTCGCCGCGGGCTCGACCAGCACCTTCACGGCCGACACCACCATCGCCACCCGCTCCGTCACCATCGTCACCGGCTCCCTGCAAAACGGCGGCGCCCTCACCATCAGCCCCGCCGCCGGCTTCGCCTTCGCCAGCGGCCAGAGTTTCGACTTCGTCGACGCCAGCGCCGGCATCACCCCGGGCTTCACCTCCGTCACGGTCGGAGCCACCGCCCTGTCCGCCGCCTCCGCCGGAGTCTGGAAGGGAGGCGACGGCACCCTCGGCTACACCTACACCGAGTCCACCGGCGTGCTCTCCGTTCAAACCGCCTCGGTCTCCGCGCTGCAAACCTGGCGCAACCTCCACTTCCCGACCGCCGGCAACGACGGCACCGGCATCGGCGCGAACGACGCCGACCCCGACGGCGACGGCATCCCCAACCTGCTGGAGTATGCGACCAACACCAGCCCCGTGGCGGCCAACATCTCGCCGCTCGTGGTCGCCAATGTCGGCGGTCGCCTCGCACTCACCTTCACCCGGATCAGCGATCCCGCCGTGACCTATCTCGTGCAAGGCACCAACGACCTCGGCTCCACCTGGACGACGATCACCCCGTTCAGCGGCACCAACCCAACGACGGGCTTTACCCCGAGCACGCCCTCCGCCACCGAGACCGAGACGGTCCAGATCGTCGACAGCGAGCTCCTCTCCGCGCAGCCCCGACGCTTCCTGCGTCTGCAAGTCAGCATCGCTCCCTGAACAGGCGCCCTACCCCCCTCACGGCCCCCGGTGGCCCCCGTCGCTTCGTCCGAAGCGGGACTGACGCCGGGGGCTTTTAATTTCTCATCCGCGCGAGTCCCCTCCGGGCCCTTTCGTCCGGGCGATGAACCCAATCGCACCGGATACGAATTCACCCGACCACGCCTTGAATCTGCGCTAGACCCAGCAATGTAAAAATCATATCACAAATTTCAGCCGAGGCGATGACGCGCCGATTCGGTCTTTTGCAATGTCACGCCACTCTCACGCCGCGCAACCCGTGAAGCAAGAGTGTCTTTTCTTCACTCCGTCAGCCGAGTTCAACGTGGGCCATCCGCCGGATCACGAACGTGGGTGAAAGGCCCGGAAATCGTCGCGACGCCACATCCGCGCCATGCCTCGCAAAACCACCGTCGTTCCATCGCGACTGACCGCGCTGAAAATCAGCCTCGCCTACGCCGCGCTCGGAGTGGCGTGGGTGATCGGACTTATCTGGTTTCATCGCCGCTACCTGAGCACGGATTTTGACCTCGGTCTCGCGGTCGCATCCTTCATCGGACTCACCGCGATCGCCCTGGGAGTGGTGCTCGACCAGCATTTTCGCAGATTGAAGGAAGCGAACGAGGCGCTCTCGAAGAGCGAACTTCGGGGCAAACAGGCCCTGGCCGGAGCGTCTCAGGCGGTCTGGGAGTGGGACATCTCCACCGACGCGGTTTACTTCAGCCCGGAGTGGAAAGCCCTGCTCGGCTTCGCCGAGACCGAGCTCGAGGACCGGCTTTCGGAGTGGGAGACGCGCATCCATCCGGAAGACCTTCCGCGAGTCCGCGCCCAGCTCGACACCCACCTCCGGGGCGGGCAGGGAGA
>Ga0214921_10002442_pt1 | contig 30187 bp, 25 predicted proteins | sample LL1505_MetaG_FD_177992 | JGI IMG/M metagenome (GOLD analysis project Ga0214921, IMG submission 177992) | Freshwater microbial communities from Lake Lanier, Atlanta, Georgia, United States - LL-1505 | ecosystem: Environmental > Aquatic > Freshwater > Lake | place: USA: Georgia | collected...
TATTAGGTTTATTAATTTTTTTTTTTTTTTTTTTTTTTTTTTTATTTAAATCAGTAATTGGATAAGTATAGGCAACTTGAGTATCATCAAAATTTTCTCTATTTGTTCCTCTTAAACGACTTGCAGTGTCTCTAACAAATGATTCGCCAGGCAAAGGACCCCCGAATAACCATGATCGTTCTGGATCTGGTTTTCTATTTAATTGCAATGGGTTTGTTCGGAATGGTTCTGCTTTTGGCACATCTAATGGATAGCTCAATGTTGTTCCATTTAAATTATATGCACCTTCACCATTTTCACCCAGATAATCATTTCTATTTTCATAAGCTACATTAACCTTTTCAGTTGGATCAAATATATCAACATTAGTTGCATTTACAAATGGAACCGCTCTTGCTCTTTGTAAAAAAGGAAAAATTGTTGTTATATTTCCTTGTTCAAATGCTTTTCTAGATAATTTTTCTAAAATATTATTACCTTGTAATCTATCTATATTAACATCCCCGGTAGGAGGAAATAATGTTCTTGCTGTATTTATTTCTGTTTCCGTAATATTTGCTGCATTCTTATTTAAAATTTTTTCAATATAATTTAATTTGTTTTGAATCAAGGCTCTATTAACTATAGTTTGTCCAGTTTTATCAGGTAAATCAATTGCTCCTAAAACTAATAATACATTAAAATTTGTATCACAATTATTTTCATAGGCAATTCTTAAAGCATTCATACCATTTTCATTTTTTTCATTAATTAATTCCTTTGCTTTTTCAACATCATAATTATTTTTAAGCAACTTAAAATAAAGTTTTGATATATTTATTGCACTATCTTTTGAACAGTTACTAGCTAAGTTGAAAAGTATTTTAAGTGGTTTTCCTCCACGTAAATATTTACGAGTTTTCTTTGAATTATTTAAATTCTTTTTTTTTAGTTTCATATACTTTATAATAATATTATTTATCACGAAATAGAAATTAAATAATAAATCCGTTAGTTATAGATAATAAGTTTGTTTTATTATAATAATGACAAATAAGAAGAAAACTCAAAAAAAGAAGGAACTTCCTTTAGTAAGTGTTTGTACACCTACTTTTAATCGACGTCCATTTATACAAAATATGTTTAACTGTTTTAGAAATCAGACCTATCCAAAACATCGTATTGAATGGATTATAGTAGATGATGGAACTGATAAAATACGAGATTTAGTAGAAAAATCAGATATTCCCCAAATTAGGTATTTTGAAGTAAGTGAAAAAATGACTTTAGGAGCAAAGAGAAACTATATGCATAGTTTTGCGAGAGGATCAATTATTGTTTATATGGATGATGATGATTATTATCCACCTGAAAGAATAGAAGATGCTGTTCAAAAACTAGAAGCTAACCCAACAGCTTTATGTGCTGGTTCAAGTGAAATTTATATTTATTTTAAACATATTCAGAAAATGTTTAAGTGTGGTCCATATGGTCCAAATCATGCGACTGCTGGTACATTTGCTTTTCGAAAGGAATTACTTAATCAAACAAAATATGAAGAACATGCTGCTTTAGCAGAAGAACGTGCTTTTTTAAAGGGATATACAATTCCATTTGTGCAATTAGATCCTTTAAAGGCTATTTTAGTATTTTCGCATGAACATAATACTTATGATAAACGCAAGATGTTAGATAATCAACATCCAGATTTCTTTAGAGAATCGGATAAAACAGTAGATATGTTTATACGCAACAAGTCAGAGAAAAATGTTAAGGATTTTTTTTTAAGAGATATTGATAAATTATTGGCTGCTTACGAACCAGGACTTCCTGCAATGAAACCAGATGTATTAAAGCAGATTAAAGAAATTGAAGCAGAACGTGAAAAAATGGTTAAGGAAGAGATGGAAAAAATACAACAAAATGCACCTATTGTTTTACAACAACCAGGACAAGAACCTAAACAATTAACAAATTCGGAAGTGGTAAATTTGATTCAGGAACAACAAAAGCAATTGGCTACGTTAGTTCAAAAATGCGGAGAATACGAAAGTATGATCGTTGTTTTACAAAAACAATTAGTAGAAAAAACAAAGACGATAAGTGAACTTTCTAAATCATCCAAAGATAATACATCTACTATTACAGTAAATGGACCATCAAATATTGAGAAATTATCCGAATTAGAAAATATGGTTGCAATGTTACAACGTCAATTAATTGAAAAAACCAAATCTATACGAGAATTAACAAAATCCGGCTCTTCCACCAAAACAGACAATCATGAAAATATAATAAAAGAAAATAATGAACTGCAAAAAATGGTCGGAATGTTACAGAAACAATTAATAGAAAAAACGATAGAATTAAAAGACACAAAAAATGGAAAAAATGATACAGATAGCAAATCTAAAATAGGTTATAGCAAAAGTGATCCAGAAGTTATGGTAAATATTCAATTTACATAAAATAAAGTGCTTCGTCGATGGTATTTACATGAATAATATCTGGATGATGATAAAAACATAGCGTTTTTGCATAAGTATCCTTTCCAACAGATGATATTATAATTGTATGATTCCTTTTATTTCGTAAGGTGTCTCTCATAATAGAAGCTCCTAATTCAAAAAATGTTCCTCTATATACATAATCTTTCCTTGTTATAATAAAAATACTCCAGTCTGCTTGATATACTCCATTCATATCTAAAATAGCCTCTTCTTGTAATTTATCAAATGTTCTCATATCATTTGATAATTTATTACGATGTGTAATAATTTTTTCAGCATTAATTGTCCAATCATATGTAATTTCAAAACCATTTGAAACAAAAATATTTTGTATATTTCGCACTTCTAAATAATCATCAAAGCAACCACCCACGTAAATTTTTTTCATCACAATAGTGTATATAATAATATTCGTTTATATTTCAATATAAATAAATATGTTCATAATAGTATAACAATGAACGTATTAGATTCTATTAATATAAATTCAATACTAGAACGAGATGAAATAGCTAATGAAATAAAAAATATACTATTATCATTTGATGAAAATCATAAAAATATAAATTTTAAAAGGGGTATTTATATTTATGGTTCTCCAGGTTGCGGTAAATCTAAATTTGTTATAAATATTTTGAAAGAGTTAGATTATGATGTTATAAAATATGACGCAGGTGATGTTAGAAATAAGGGGTTTATTGATGCTATTACAAATAATAATGTTTCTAATCGTAATGTTCTTCAAATGATGGCAAAAAAAGTTAAAAAAATAGTTATTGTAATGGATGAGATAGATGGAATGAATAATGGTGATAAGGGGGGAATTACGTCTCTTATTAAAATTATACGCCAAAAGAAAACAAAAAAACAACGCTTGGAAAATTTTACATCAAATCCTATTATTTGTATTGGTAATTATAACATAGATAAAAAAATAAGAGAATTGATAAAAGTATGTAACACATTTGAGTTAAAAACACCAACCAATAATCAAATAGAAAAAATATTAATTAATTCTGTGCCTCAAATTAAATTAGCAAAAAAAGATCATATAGATTGTGTAATAAATTATATACAAGGTGATTTACGTAAATTATTATTAGTAAATAATATTTTAATAAAGAAACCAGAATTAATTTCACAAGATACTATTAAAAAAATATTTCATATTAAATCATACAACGAAGACTCGAAACAAATAACACGATCTCTAATAAATAGAAATGTTAATATGGAAGATCATATTAAAATAATGAATGACACAGATAGAACTATAGTTGCTTTATTATGGCATGAAAATATAGTTGATGTATTAGAAAATGAAAAAATAGAAAAATCTTTTCCATTTTATTCGAAAATATTAAATAATATTTGTTTTTCTGATTATATTGATAGAGTAACTTTTCAGAATCAAATATGGCAATTCAATGAGATGAGTTCGCTGATGAAAACCTTCTATAATAATAAATTATACCATGATAGTTTCCCTGAGAAAAATGATAAATTTAATCCATCAGAAGTAAGATTCACAAAGGTTTTAACAAAATATTCTACAGAATATAATAATATTTTATTTAACTATAATCTATGTCAGCAATTAGATCTGGATAAAAAAGATTTATCTGCTATGTTTCAAGAATTAAGATTATATAAAGGATCTGATATTTGTGATAAAACAGACCAATTAAATGAGATTGAAAAAATGTTTGATAATTACGACATAAACAAATTAGATATTAAAAGAATGTATAGATATTTAGATAAAAATATTAAAAAAGATACATTATTAGAAGATTTAGATTATGATGAATAGATAGTGAATAATAAATATTATTGTATAAAAAATCCATAATATTTATCTTAGATGCTCATCGTCCAAAGGCACTAAAATCAGCAGTTAATGGCATAAAATTGCTATTTCCTTTATTTGGTAATGTTCCATAATACGAATATTGATCGATTGTGCTAGTACCATAAGGTGATTTAAATGCTCCTTCTGTTCTATTAATTGTTATGGGTTTTCCGTCAGGACCTAATGTTTTAGTATTATCTTTACCTTGATTACCTTGATTGCCTTGTGTTAATAAATCCTTTACTCCAGAACCTGCTCCGCCGATTAATCCTGTAACATCACTGGCTACATTGCTAACTGCACCTATTGCCGTATTCGCAACAGAACCTACTGTACCAGTAGCTGTATTTAGTACATTTGCTCCTGTTTGTGCAACGCCTTCTATACCTGCTACTGTATCATAAGTTGTCAATGTTAGAGAGCCACCAATTGTATTTGGATCCGCATTAGAAACAAATCCTCCGTTACCTATAATAGAAACATTGTCATTGGGTGCTTTAGATTGATTTTGTGGTGGTGCTGATCCACTTGCAGGTAGAAGGCTGTTATTTGAGTTGTTTACTACAGAATTTCCATTATTAGAAAGTGTTCCTGAACCTCCTTGACCACCACAATTAGTACAAGTACTTCCATTGCATGAATTACATGCTGGACAAACAGGAGGTACTATTTGTGTTTTTAATAAATAATCATCTGAATAATTCAAATTATTAGATTCTCCTCCAGTCATATTCCAATACCAATACCATTTATAATAATCAGAAATGGAATTACCATTATTTGATCCCCTACTATTTGATCCCCTATAATTATTATTATTATCTGCATATTCGACATCAGTAGAAGTAAATCTCATAACATTGTTCAATTTATATGAAGAAGAATTAGATCCATCTAATCCAAATAAGGCAACTACGGTATCTGTTTTGTATGGTAAGTATAAAATTATATTTTTTCCAACAGTATCAGTTATAACTTGAGGCGTAAATGAAACATTAGATACTACAGTTGTATCAATTTTAAACTTATTACTACTTGTAATATTTTCTACTTTTGTCCCATTTCGTTTGTAAACAGTAATATTAGTATCTGCTTCGTCTTTTTGTAGTATTAAGTTTCCATTTAAAATATCATATTTTACATACTTTCCTATTTGATATAAATTTGCACTAGAATCATATAGTAATTCTTTGTTAGTTCCAGAAACTGATGTAAATTGGTTATACGTTATATTAATAGATGATGAAGGAGTTCCTTCATAGCTATAATACTGATTATCACCATTGTTATCAAAGTAATAAGTTGCTACATTCGTTTTTGCTGTTTTGTTTATAACATGAATATATGTAGATTTATACCATGGTATGTAAAACACACAGTAATTATCGGTATTAGAAGATTTTGATTCATATTTTAATGACACATAATTAGATCTTAATTCCTTAATTAGACTTTCATCTGTATCTCTTGACTGAATTTTACCATCAATTAAATTAGTATTATAAACTTTCGACCAACCTACGCGTGTTGTAACAATAGTTGAAGCAATAGTATTACCGGTTGCATCAATAGCCCCTTTATCAAATTTTGTTGAATCCACTTCTATTAAATTACCATTGTTGTTATCAAAATATAAATTATCATATAATTTTGGCACTGTTTTTGTTTTGGAATAACTAGGTATATTCACATAATTTAAATATGTTTTATCTTTTTGAAAAGAAACAAACCCCTCTTTTAATAATGTATTACCAAATATTACAGAAATTACTAAAACTATTAGTAATATTAAAAATAAAAACATCGGTGTAATTTTAATCGATAACATTTTGATATAAAGTATATGACGAAAAATATATACAATAAAAATAAAAAATTGATTTTATTATATATATAAAAGAAAAAACCATACAAATTAATAATGGAGCGGTTTTATAATGAGAAAAATCAATATGAATTTGCTCTGGATGAAGCAGGTAGGGGATGTTTATTTGGGCGTGTTTATATAGGATGTGTTGTTTTACCTAAAGACTCTGCTAAATTTGATGGAAAGGATATTAAAGATAGTAAAAAATTTACTTCTAAAAAAAAAATAAATGCCGTTGCAGAATATATTAAAGAAAATGCATTGGCATGGCATGTTGCATGGGTTGATGAAAAAGTAATTGACGATATAAATATTTTGAAAGCAACAATGCAAGGAATGCATGAATGTATTCGTGAAACGATTGCAAAATTAGGTGATTGTGAATTAGATAATTGTATGGCATTAGTTGATGGTGGTTATTTTACACCTTACAGATGTTTTGATGAAAAGAGACAAACAATTCGAGAACTTTCTCATGTTACAATTGAGCAAGGGGATGGGAAATATATGTCAATTGCTGCTGCGAGCATTTTAGCTAAAACAACTCGAGATGCATATGTTAATGAAATGTGTGAGAAATATCCTGCTTTGAAGGAAAGATATGGTATAGATACCAATATGGGATATGGCACAAAGCGTCATTTAGAAGGTATTCGAGAACATGGAATTTGTCAATGGCATAGAAGAACTTTTGGTGATAATTGTAAGAATGCTTGTTTGAATGAAATTATCATAACATAATTTCTAATTCTGAATAAAGAGCTCTTCAATCTTATCCTTCGGAATAGTCATATATTTTGTTTCTCTATCCATCAAACTATATCCTATTAATATTTCCATGCTATGTTCTAAATACACAAACCCTAAAGTGTATTCTACTTTTTCTTTTTCAAACGTAAAAATTCTACTATAGCGTTTTAATTCCATTGTTTTGCTATCCAAAGCAACAAAAATATGATAATAATATCGACGGTCTTCGTAACTAACTAGATGACAAATGAACCAAATCTCATCTCCAATGCGTTGTCCATTTGTAGATCCTCGTAACCATCTAAAAAAATTAGGTGTTTGATATTCATGACTAATGACCAATTTCATAACAGGATTTTTTTTATTATCTATCTTACTATCCAGATGATTTATTACATTCCCTATGCGTAATGGATACCATCCATAAATCATGTTAAGTTCTCTATTTGCATTTTCAAACATCACCCAATTTTTTTCTATTGAATCTTGTCCATCTATTTCTAGAATATTTGATAAGGTAGACCTAGATTTTAAATTTATTATACCATGCTCAATTACCATCTTAGAATATTCTAAACCACGATTTGCATTAAAATATAGTTTACTATCATGACCCATTATGCGAATATCTTCTAGTCCAACATATAAGTTATCATATGCTTTATTATATTTTAATTCAAATTCGGTATCCAATTTCCATGATTTTTTATTCATATCGATACAGGATATTACATTTTTTGTAATAATATTTGATTGATTAATGTATTCACCTTTTTCGTTTATTTTATAATTTACATAACGAAGATTTATAATTAATCTATTTTTATTATTTGGATCTATACAAATAGAAGGAGTGCTTGAGACAAAATTACTATCTATATTCATGGTTTTTCCTATAGAATGGAGAACTTGTAAATTTATATTTTTTGAGTTAAAACCCCTTAATTCAGGTACATAAAATTTATAATTTGATAGCACATTTTTTAATGTACTATCCGGGGTATTTTGATTTGATAATACTTTCATACAAGATTGGATAACATCTAAATTATTTGGATTACGATAATATGCTATAATACTAAATTCATAATCTAATTTATAATCATAAACATCCTTTTCTAAAAATAAATAATTACTAACAGGAGTTTTCAATAATTCCTGTCTAGCCATTTCATAGAAGGAGCATGCGAGAACATTTTTATTATTGCATCGATAATAATTTGTTATTAAATATAAGTTTTCAATACGATTTGGATAAAATTGATATGCTTCCATCCATGAATTTATAGCATTTGACATATCACCTAGTTCTTGGTAGCACTTCCCCATACTATAATATGAATGCCATACTTCTTCAAACCAACTACCTAAATTAATACGCTCCTTGTATCTTTCAATTGCCTTTGTGTATTGATATGAATTCATGTAGCTATTTGCTAAATAGAATGTGTAACGTTCGTTATTAGGGTTCTCTTCTAACCCTTTTAGTAATAATCGGATATCTCTTTCAAACTTATCTGTTTTAGCCCCTCCATCTCCAATATCATCTATAAATACCTGTGATTTTTCTATTTCATCATAAATCGTTTCTGGTGTAGTTTTAACATATTCATGTGTAACTCCCCAATAAGAATAATCAGGATTGTTTTTTAATATTCGAACATTCTTATAATAGAATACATCTGAACCTTGGAATAAATAATAAGCATCTTTTGTTAAGGACTTTTTGAATTCATCAACTGATAAATCTGGATTTATACGAAGTTTCATATCCGCATCCATTAGCAATAAATAATCAGCATTATCTAAACCCACGCATGCATTCAATGCAAATGTTCGATTATACCCGAAATCTTTAAATAGCTCCTTTACTATTTTCCCTGGTATATTATGTTTTTTAAAAAAAGTTTCTATTAATTCAACAGTATCATCTGTGCTACCGGTGTCACAAATGCAATAACTATCTATAATCGGTAAAACAGAAAGCATAAGACGCTCTATTATTCTGCTTTCATTTTTAACAATCATATTAAGACATATTTTAGACATTTATTATGATATAAATATTTAAATATGTTTTATATAATATTTTAACGAAAGTATTTTTTAGAGATATATTATAGTTATGGCTTTTACTAGATTTCACGATGATCCTTCAAGATTAAAAAAACAAGCACAAATAAGTAGTTTTTCTGGACGTTATTTTTTAGATACACCTGGACAAGGTATTGATTTGCCTTTTTTAGAAGATCCTAATATTCGGATGCAAAAGTGGGGTGCAAATTTTAGAAATAATACTGTAAATTTAGAAAGTGATTTGCTAGGATTAACACGAAAAATAAATAGAGATTATATTGGCGTAAATGAGCATACTGTAAATGCCGTACAATCTTCACCTAATACTTATAGGAATGAAGAACCGTATATTGAAGAAAGCAGAGCTACTCATCCTGCCTGGATGTATAAAGATTTAGAACAATCTAGATGGGAATCTCCCTTTTTAAATCCATTAAATGGACTAGAAAAAGGGTTTCATGAAAACATCCAAACTCGTATTTTAGAAAAAGATTTCTTCGTTCCTACTATACCTATAATTAATGGAACAGAACATATGTCTTACTATTTAACAGGCAAAACTATATGCATGAATGGTGATGAGGTAGGTTGTCATGGATCGTTATATAATAATGAATTAAAATAATCTTTATCTGTGGATACAAATAATTAATCTCTATTCGTGCATAAAATTATTTATGCACGAATAGGATATGGGTTATCCAGTCTTTTGTATCCAAATGGATACAAAAACACAGATAGACCTTAGAAAACCCATATCATAAAACTGGATAAATATATTTATCAACTTTTAGAGATTAATTTTTATAAATATTATATAAGGATATTTTAATTATATAATATAAAAATGGAATTAGCTATTCCTGGTGTTGCATTAGGACTTTTATATATTGTTTCAAATCAAAAATCAAAAAGCGAAAACTTTAGAAATCAATCAATGTTACCTAATGTAGATGTTCCGAATCGTAATTACCCTGATGAATTACCTGGTATATCATCGGATACAGATAAAACTTCGCAATTATCTACATCTAATCATTATGATAATGGTGGTGGTGTATATACTGATAAATACTTCAATCCAAATACAAATGACCAAATAAGTCAATCAAATATGAGAACAAATGGAATAGATGAAAGAGGAAACCAATTCTATTCGTTAACTGGGCAATCTGTTAATGCAAGTTATTTTACGCATAATAATATGGTACCTTTTTTTGGAAGTAATTTGAGAACTCGCATAGCTGATGAGAATTCATTTGAGGGACTTTTAGATAGTTATACCGGTTCGGGTTCTCAAACTATTACAAAAAAAGAACAATCACCTTTATTTGCACCATCAAGTAACCAACAATGGGCAAATGGTGCACCTAACATGAGCGAGTTTTACCAATCACGTGTAAATCCTAGTACGCGTATGGCCAACGTAAAACCATTTGCTGAACAACAAGTTGCTCCTGGATTAGGTTTAGGATATACAAATGAAGGTGCAGGAGGATTCAATTCGGGAATGATGATGCGTGATAAATGGTTGGATAAAACCGCTGATCAATTACGTGTTGATAATAAACCAAAAGCAACTGGATTGATGCTTTTTGGACACGAGGGTCCTGCAAATAGTTTTATTAAAAATAATGCAACCTATGAACAGATGGGTATTATGGAAAAACATTTACCAGAACAGAGTTTTGCTTTAGATCATGATAGATTATTTACTACAGTAGGTATTGAAAAGGGTCAAACATTAAGATCTATTCCAGTTGAACGTTATGTTAGCCGACCAGAAACAGCTGTTGCTTATGCAGGAGGAGCAGGATATCAAACTGAAGCCAGTTATATTCCTGGTGAATATATGCCAAGTCATAATCAACAATTGGGAGATGTTCCATTAGCAGTCGCAAACGCAAATGGTCGTCAATATGCTACTGATGCTGATTATGAAATAAAGGCTAAAAAAGCCTATCCTAATAATCGTAGTTCAAATAATCAAGACCAATATTTTGGATTGGTAAGTGGTGGTATTGGAGCTGCAATTGCACCACTACTTGATATATTAAGACCTAGTCGTAAAGAAAATGTACTAGGCACTCTTCGTCCTTACCAAAATCCAAGCACAACAGTGCCACAATCATATATATTTAATCCTGCGGATCGACCAGCACCAACTATTAGAGAGACTACTGAACAATCTAAAAATCATTTAAATGTTAATGCAAATCAATTGGGTGGTGCATATAAAGTAACAGAAGTTCAACCAGTTAATACTATTCGCTCAGAGACTAGTGATTATTATTATGCTGGCGGAGCTAGTGCTGGTGCAAGAACTAGACAAACAACATCTTATGAAGCTGGATATAACCAGCGTAATAATGATTTAAAATCAAGTACGCTTATTGGATACACACCAACAGGAAATATGAATCTATTAAATTCCGATATAAACATGCGTCAAGTTTCAAGAGATGGAATGTTAGAAAACAATAGAGCAGTTATTGGTACTATGCCATATCAATCACCGGATATTTCAAATATGGGACGTATGGCAGGAACAACTAATCATTTATATCCAAATATAAATGTTGATAGAAATACTTCTGATATTACTAGCATGTTGAAGTCAAATCCTTATGTTGTTGATTATCGAAGTGCATTATAAATAATTCGAATATTTTAGAATGATTCGTGCATAAATATTTTTATGTACGAATTTACATAGATGAAAAATAAGTATCCATCATGTAAAAATATCTATTTTTTAAATGTATCAGGATCAGGTGGAGGAATACTTTTAATTATTTTAGGATCAACTGCCGGTGGCATATATGGAACTGCATCCAATAAAGGTAAAGGCACCATAAATGTTATAATTATTTTCTTTATATCAAATTCTTCATTATTGTTATTTTGCATTTTAATTATAAAAGATTTTTGATTATTCATATCATTACCATCCATAGAAACATCACCTATATTATTTTTTTTCTTATCATAAATTGTTCCAATGCTTGTTATTATTAAATTATTATCGGGATCAATATAATTTAAATAAGATGCAGGACGATTTGCTGCTATTAAATTTGCCATAGTTTCAAATTTATACTCAATTTGATTAAAACTAATATCTAAATCAAACTTATTAGGAAACGTATTACAAATATTTATATTTTTTTTACACTCTCCTGGTTTCAAACCATTGTACGAAGGAATAATAGTAATATTTCTATTAACTATATTCTTTTTTTCATCTACATCATAATGGGTTTTTATTAATTTTGGTTCATTCATAGAAAAATCCTCGGTAATAGAGAATTTACCCGAAGTCGTTTTTACAGTATAATTTCCTAATGGTTGTGGAACAACATAACCCTGACTATTTTTTAATTTAATATTCATAAAAATAGTAAAATCATCAGCATCATTGATAGTTGATGTAGCACCTTCAATAAAAGTTGATTTAAAAGTTTGTAAATAAATACAAAAACATATCACAAATAATAAAATAATAATATAATATAAAAAATTTGGTTTTTTTGCCATTTATATTACTATTATAAAAAGTTTTTAGACTAAATATTATGAATATAATATGTTATTATATTATAAGAAATGATTATTAAAAAAGAGAAAAAAAACGGAATAACAGTATATACTGTCGATAAAGATTTTGATGATATTAAATTAAAACAAAAAATAGATAAGTTTTTAAAACCCAACGATATTAAAGATATTATTAAAGACGATGCTGATGTTTATAATTCAGAAGGAATTCTTCTTTTGAGATTTAGAAAAGGAAAATTAAGTAAGGAAAATCAAGATGCGTTTTATGAAAATATAATTAAATTTGCGAAAAATGTTTCAAGTCTTCGAGGTAGTGCGTCTGGAAGCAAAAACAAAACTTTAGGGCAGACAAAAAAAGTCATGTCTAATATTTTTGGTTACTTTGATCGTTGGACTCCTAGTCAGAAAATGATTTTTAAAAAACTTGGTAGAAAACCATCAATTAATGTTAGGGAATGCCGTTTTAATATGGATCATCCTGAAATGTATAAAAAAACAATACCATTAATTAAAGAGATAGATAATATGTATGCTAAACTAACACCTGACCATTACGCAAAACAAATTTCAAAGGCAAAACAGACACATTTTAAAATAGATAATACTTCATTTACTACTATTACTACAAATATTAATTTTCAAACAGGAATACATACTGATAAAGGAGATGATGAAGAAGGTTTTGGTAATTTAGCAGTTATAGAACGTGGAAATTATACAGGCGGAGAAACTTGTTTTCCTCAATATGGAATAGGAGTAGATGTTCGTGGAGGAGATGTTCTTTTTATGGATGTTCATCAACCCCATGCAAATTTACCTATCCATAAAAAAACAGATGATGCTACCAGGTTATCTATAGTTTGTTATTTAAGAAAGAATGTATGGTTAAATAGTAAAAATAAAACGAGAAAATTTTATGAAACTCATAACAAAACTTTAAAGAATATGCGTAGTGCTAAGAATTCATAATTTCTGTATTTGATATGCCTTTTCAGTAATTAACATGGATTCAATATTTTTTGGGTCTATTTTGTAAATTATCGGATTGATCCTTATGGTATCCTCATCATCAAATATTGATACTTCTAATGATGTTATAATATTACTATTATTTTTCAAAATATTTGTAATGTAACAATTTATATTTGCACCATATAATAAACAAAATATTTTGGACCCAATTAATAGTAAATTATGATAAGCGTATGAATCCATAAAACTAACATATATTGCCTTTTCCTTTCCCAAATGTTTAGCACCGCGATTTTTATAATTATACTTTATTGATGATACTGTTCCTTCATATTTAAATTTTTTGTGAATCCATGCTGGATGACTATAATCATTTCGAGACTTAATTATAACTGGATCATAAACAGTTATTTGTTCACTTGTTGTCATTGTTGTTATTTGTATATTTTGTATATTAAATAATCATAAAATGTTTTTATCAATTTTTTATGATTATTTGGACTTTACTGATTTGTTTTTGTGGGTTTTTGGTAACTTTTTTGTTTTACTATTGGATTCTTGTCGTTCAGTTCTTGCTGGTATTTTCTTTAATCTAAACTCAGTCATTCCTGTTTTTTTAGTTGATACCTCGCCGTATTCTGGATATGCCTTTTTAAGACGATTAGATGCTTCTAACATTGGTTTCATACGTTCATCGAAATTGCCTAAACCACCGCTTTTTCCATAATATTTAGTTTCAAAACCTATTCTATTAAAACGCAATACAATTCCGTCGTGGATAAAATATTTAATACTCATCTCAACATCTTCTTTTTGACCATTCTCCTTGGTAAGGATAATTTTTATAGCGTTTAATTTTGGTCTGTTTATATAACCATAAAATGCGGCAACTATATAATTTAAACAGGTAGATACTTCATCTCTAGCTTTTCGAAAATAGGGATTAAATACAGGATAAACACCCCAAATATAGGCCTTTCTCTGCTTACATTCCTTAAATGCGGATTTTAAGAAAAAATCCAATGATTTTCCCTTAAATCTAGAAGACATATTTAAATCGATGCTAGCTACGTCATCATCAAAGGATACTATATGTTTTCCTTCGGGCCAATAATCTTTTATGAATTGACGTTGTGGGACAATTCCTTTTACTCCTATAATTAGTTTATTATATTTGGTTTTATCAAGGATTTGAACATATTCGTCATATTCTTCTTTGTTTGCTACATAAACATAGATTTTTTTAGCAGGAATATGATGTTCTTTAAGAGTTGTTAAAGTTTTATCATTGCAAAGTTGTGCTCTTTTATAAGAGGGTATACATACTACGTATTCTGTCATTTATATATATTGAGAAATAATGGACCTTCTAAATTATATTCCTATGAATTTTTAATATTTTACTTACATTTATAATAATTAAGGTCTATCCGTGTTTTTGTATCCATTTGGATACAAAAGACTGGATAACCCATATCCTATTCGTGCATAAATACATTTATGCACGAATAGAGATTAAGTTGTATAAATTTTTCTTTTGCATCATCTATACAATCATTATTTTTGTCTGGATGCAGTTTTAAGGTCTATCCGTGTTTTTGTATCCATTTGGATACAAAGACTGGATAACCCATATCCTATTCGTGCATAAATACATTTATGCACGAATAGAGATTAAAGCTAACGTTCTGTATTTTTTTTTCTTGTTCAGTTAAACTTTTATCAGAGCAATCTAATTTACTTTTAATAGTATCGAGTGAAATACTTTTTGATGGACAACCATCTTCTTCTACTAGGATGTTGCTGGTGGTGATGGTGGTGATCATGTTGGTGCTTGTTTATAATTACTAATTCCGTCTAATAATTTTTTAATTAATTCGGCTAACGCTGTTTTTTCTCCTATTAAAGCATTATCATTCTTTTTAATTAATAATTGATCTGCAATAACAGAAATATTATTATAATCAAATTCTATCCAATCATTAGGATTATCGCTTCGAGATTTTTTGGGATTTATAGCAACATAAATCCTTTTATTATCTTTATCTGATTCCCAGAAAACACCATTTAATGATTTTCCATAGTCGCCATAAGTATATCTATTGTATTTGCCTGATCTTTGATAGTATTGAACTTTTATTTCTTCAAATGTTTTTAAAGGATCTTCATATTTTATCCAATATTTATCATATTGTAATACTTCAGGAGTTGTTGACAAAAAAAGATTACCTGTTGGATCAGAAGTTGTAGGAGTCACAAAAGGATTACCTTTTGAATCTACTAATTTCCAATATATACGCCCATTTTTTATTGGTCCAGTTTCTGCCATTCTTTATATTATATAATTTATGATAATATAAAATGCTGTGTATTACGTGGAGATTTTAGATATAAGTTTAAGGTCTATACAAGAATTTCTAAATCTTCGAATTTCCAATATTCTACACCCCCATTCGGTAAAGGCCGTTTAACAATAAAGGGTATTTTTTTCTCTTCAAATTCCTTTAAAGCAATAATATACCCATCTATAATATTGGGTTCTAATTCAACCAATGGTTTAGCACCAGAATTTATTTGTTTTGCTCGTTCCCCTAAAATACGTGCCTTCTCATATCTTGTTATAAATGGTAATGTTTTATGTAATGGATCGATTATATTGCCATCTTCATCTCTTATTACTCTAGAAAGTACATCAACCTCATCATAATTATGTGTTTGTAATTCTGGATGAAAATCCGCAATAATTTTCTGTTGAGTTGTTTCATCAAATTTTTGTAAATAGAATTCATCGTCATCATCCTCATCTTCAGATTCATCAAACTCTGTAAATGTATTGTGTAATTTTTCTGCTTTGTTTTCTGTTTGTTCATCAATTTCAGAAATATCGTCATTTTCTTCATCTTCGTTTAGAGAATCATTATCTTCATAATCACTTTCATTATTTTCCTCTTTTTCTTTATTATTATTTTGTTTATCAATATTATTGATTTTTTTTTTTTTTATTATAATTTCATCCATGTCACTGCTTTCATCAACATCACTTAATTCTTGTATATCTTCGATTTCATCCATTTGTTATTATATATGAATATATTTCTAAATTATTAATATAAGATTATTAATTTAAAAAATCAATTTTTTGAGGGGGACCAAGGTTTCCCTTTTTATAAGTAAATTATTCTAAAGGAGGGGGAACCTAGGATACAATTCTTTTATAAGTAAATTATTCTAAAGGAGGGGGAACCTAGGATACAATTCTTTTATAAGTAAATTATTCTAAAGGAGGGGTAAGGGGGAACCTTGGTTCACCCCTATTCGTTGGTTTTCCATGTTGTATCGCATTCTGTGCACATGTATAAATATTTTAGATTATCATCATCATACCGAATATAAATAATTTCTGCCTTTTTTTCTTCTTTATTTGTTTTACATTCTACATTTGGACATTTCATATTATAAATACGAGGCAGAGTCGGATCTAGTTTTGTATATTCATTAATAATATGATTAAATTTTTGTTCCCCTTTTTTCAATTGCGTATTTAAAACACAAACCCCCTCTTCTGTAATTGTTTCATCCTTGTGTCGACAATTACGACAATAATAAGTAAGCTGATTTGGATCGTCGGCATTAATACCAATATAATACATATTATCGCATTTTGAACAAAATTTCATTTTAATATATAGTAGATAGAATAATATTTATATTTATTATTAATAAAAAATTCAATTTTTTTACACCTTTTTTTATTTCAAATGCCGATTATTTATAGATATTTTTTTAAATAATCATTTATACATTTTCTTTACTTTTCTGGTTTTATTCTTTTTCTTAAATTTTTTTTTACCGCCTCTAGTAGAATGTAATGGATTTATCCATGTTGCCTCGCCTGTTTTCCAATTATACCAATAATTAGCCAATGCTTGGTCGTCCCTGTATTTTTCCCATTCTGTCTTAATGTCACATTCTTCTGTTTCAAAACCATCATGTATATTTTTCTCACGGTCAATGCATTTTAATTTAATACAATTTTGTTTATCTGGACGAACCCTTCTACAAGTTAATTTTCCGCCCTTCATATAATTTATTTACAAAATTATTTGAAAAAAAGAAATTTATTATCTGTACTTTTTTGGAGAACTTTTTTTATTATATACTACCTAAAAAGGAGGGTTTCGAAGGGAACCGTAGGTTTCCTTGAAAAATTGATTTTTAAAACCAAATAAAAATATAATCAATATATATCCTAAAGATTATGGAAGCTAAAAGCATTCCAGCTAATAGTTCCAGTACAGTTATTTCAATCAAAAAAGATGTTATTACAGCAAAATATCGGGATTTGTCTGAATTTCTATCAAAGCATATACATCAAAAAGATCTTCCAACAACAAACCCAAAACCGGTTACAAATACAAGAATTGGTGATGCAAAATTAGGTATTCACGGTGGATCTTATCATATTACCGATGCTGAGTATTCCACGTTTCTAGAATTATATGCAAAAGACGTAATTATTGGTAAAAAAAAAGAGTATTTAACGGAAATGCAAAGAGATAAAGATGGACCTATTTTAGTTGATATTGATTTTCGTTATGATTATGATGTAGATGAAAAACAACATTCCCCAGATGATATAGTTGAACTCATCGGTGAATATTTAGGAGAAATAAAAAACATTTTTCAAATAGATGAATCAACTCGATTTCAAATTTTTGTGTTTGAAAAACCTACTGTAAATAGAATAGACGATAAGACAAAAAATAAAAAATTAACAAAAGATGGAATCCACATGATAATTGGATTACAAGCTGATCATATTACGCAACAATTACTACGAGAGAAAATCATTTATAAAGCTACTGAAATCTGGAAGAGTTTGCCTTTAAGAAACACATGGGAAGATGTTTTCGACAAAGGAATAAGTACAGGAAAAACTCCATGGCAGCTTTACGGAAGCAGAAAACCAGCACATGACCGTTACCAGCTTACCAGAGTTTTTGATGTTTCGTATGATTCTTCCGATAATGAGTTTATGTATCCGGAAATTCCAGTATCAAGTTTCGATATTGTAAAGAATATTCAAAAATTATCGGTACGTTATAAAGATCATCCATCGCTTTTTATGACAAGCCAATTTATCCAAGAATATGAACAATACAAGATTGATAACAGGATTGGTGGTGCAACAGGAACAACTACAACATCAATTACTGTTTCTCGAAAACCAACACTAGATATTTATAATGATGATTTCTTACATCCATCAAATGTAGCTAAAATTAAAAGTCGTGAAGAATTAGATAGAGCTGTGAATAATTTCTTGGACAGCATTCAGGTTTCTGATTATAATTTGCGAGAAATGCATAATTATGCAATGATATTACCATCAAGTTATTATGGAGATGGTTCTTACGAAAAATGGATAAAAGTTGGTTGGGTCCTTAAAAACACAGATGCAAGATTGATTATTACATGGATTGCTTTTTGTGCACGATCACCTACCTTTCATTTTAGCGAAGTTCCTGATAGAGTTGATCGTTGGAAAGACTTTGAAACTCGTAAAATGAATGGATTATCAAAACGTTCGCTTTTGCATTGGGCAAAAGCGGATGCTAAAGATGATTATGAGCGTATACGCAGGGACACTATTGATTATTTTTTGGAAGAAACAATTCGAACAAGAGGATCATCTACATCAAAACATGATGATCGTTCTGGATGTGGTGATACAGACATAGCTAAAGTATTGTACGAAATATTCAAACATAAATTTGTATGTGTCAGCATTAAAGGTAATATATGGTATCAATATATAAATAACAAATGGCATGAGGTTGATTCTGGAACAACATTGCGTAAGGCTATATCTGAACAATTACGTGATTTATACAATCAAAAGACATTTACAGCAATGAATACGATGATTGTAAACGGAGATCCACAAAATCAGGTTTCAGAAGAAGATCCAGGTAAACGAAGATCAATACGTATTTTAAATATTAGCACAAGACTTTCTGATAGTAATGGTAAGGATAAGATAATGAAAGAGGCGAAGGAGCTCTTCTATGATGGATCATTCCTAGAAAAATTGGACATCAATCCATATTTACTTTGTTTTAAAAATGGTGTAATTGATTTCAAAGAAAAATGTTTTAGAAAAGGACATCCAGAAGATAATGTATCCTTATGTACAAACATCAATTATATTGAATTGACTTCAAAACATCAAAAAATAGTAGATGAGATTAATGATTTTATGAATAAACTATTCCCAGAAAAAGAATTATGTGAATACATGTGGGACCATTTAGCATCTACATTAATTGGTACATCAACAACCCAAACATTTAACATGTATATTGGTGTTGGACAAAATGGCAAATCAGTATTGGTAAATTTAATGGAACAAGTATTGGGAGATTACAAGGGTGATGTTCCATTAACTCTAGTTACTGAAAACCGTAGCAAGGTTGGAGGGCTATCTCCAGAAATCGTTCAATTAAAAGGTATTCGATATGCTGTTATGAATGAACCGAAAAAAGGTGATGTAATTAATGAAGGTATGATGAAACAGCTTACAAGTGGTAAGGATAAATTGCAAGGACGTGCACCGTATATGCCAAAAACAATCTCTTTCCTTCCGCAATTCAAATTAGTTGTATGTTCTAATGTTCTTATGGGTGTTAAAAGCAATGATCATGGAACATGGAGACGTATTCGTACAGTACCATATAAATCATTATTTACAAAAAACCCTGTTCAAGGAGATAAGGATAAGCCATATCAGTTTATGATTGATGAGTTTATTGATGAAAAATTCGATTCATGGAAAGAGGTCTTCGCAACTATGCTGGTTCAACGAGCATTCAAAACGAATGGTTTAGTAAAAGACTGTTCTATTGTAATGGAAAAAAGCAATGAATATCGTCAGAGCCAAGATTATATCGCTGAATTTATTAATGATCTTGTAGTGCGTGATCCTAATGGACAAATTAAGAAAACAGAAATTAATAGCGAGTTTACTATTTGGTATGGATCGAATTATGGAGGAAAAGCACCTAGCAATAAAGAAATTCATGAATATATGGATAAAGAATTTGGTAAACAGAAGGATCAAATATGGCATGGTGTTAAAATAAATTATAATCGAGAAAAATATAATAATAACGATTGCGACATAGAAGACATTGATGAAACAGAAATATAATGTCAGGTCCAAGGAAGGATTAGAATTCAAAAAATTGATTTATTTATACAAATAGTATAAAAGTATAAATACTATTTATATTAATAATGTCCGTTTCAAATAATAAAATTTTAAATATTTACAAATCCAGAAGTAATATTTTAGAAATATTATCAGATAATTTAGGATATGACACAAAGGAATATGATGGTTTTAGCATAAATGAAATTGATGCAATGTATTCTAATTCACAATTAGATATGTTGGTTAAACATAATGATAGTAACCGTAAAATATATATTAAATATTATTTAACTGCTAAACAAATACGTCCTCAAAATTTGGATGATATTATTGAGGATTTATTTACAATAGAAAGTATATTGACAAAAGAGGATACTTTAATAATTATTACAGAAGATGAACCAAACGATACAATTATTACAAAACTAAAATATTTATATGATCATGATGGAATATTTGTTGTAATACATAACATACGCAGATTGCAATATAATATTTTAAATCATAAATTAGTACCAGAATGTACTATTTTACAAGATAATGATATTGAAGATTTAAAGAAAAAGTACAATATTTCAAATAAAAATCAACTACCTGAAATATCCAGATTTGATCCTCAAGCACTTGTGTTGTGTATTAGACCAGGTAATGTATGTGAACTTAAAAGAAATAGTGCAACAACCATGTTTTATAAATATTATAGAGTTTGTGTATAAAAATAATATGGCTTTTGGATAAAAATATATTATGAATTTATAGATAAAATATAATGTCAAATAATGTTTTTGTAGGATATAGTCCAAATGATTTTTTTTATGTAAAAGTTCCGGATATGCCTACCGATGAAAAATGTAATGAATTAATTAATAATAAAAACTTACAATGTAATACGAATGAACTTAATTTTGACAGTGAAAATTGTATTAATCAATCACTGTGTATTAATAAAAACAAGGCAACTGAATTAATGAACTTGGACAATGGTATTTTAGGGTCTAATGAATTATATATGAATGAAAAGATGAATTATGATAATACTATTTTAAATACTATAAATTTAGGAATAGGTATTGTTTTTTTATTAGTCGTAATTTATAAAAATCAGAAATAACAATAATGTATTATAATTATATATTAAATAATTATAATAGTATGTCTCAAACGCAAATAGATACTTTAATGAATGATTATAAAACTTTATCGGATAATCTAAATGATTTTAATATTAAATACGCAAAATATATTAAAAGTACACAGGCCAACTCAATTCCTTCAAGTAATTGTTCATCAACTGATCCTACCTGTTTTACTGAACTAGAAAAACGTAACATAACAGAAGACGTTCTTAACGGCAAAGAAAATACTATAATCGGATATATTGATAAAGTAAATGCTGATATTGAGGTAATTAAAAATAGTAAAGATAATATAACTCAAAAAACATACAATGATAATTATAAAGAAATATTAAAAAAGGAAAATTCTATAAACGTAACTAGAAAAGATTTAGATGGTAAAATTAAAGAATTACAAAATAGTATTAAAGCTAATGATATTAAATCACAATACGATTCTACATTATATACCGGAATAATATTTAGTGTTGTTGCAACAACAATGTTGTATTATACATTTACAAAATTATAAAATTCTTATTTATATATAAAGAGAGAATGAATAAGAATCTTGAAAATAACATATTTCAAAATAAATTTTCAATATACACAAATACAGAGGGGTTTGACAGTCATGGATATAATCAAAATTCCGTTTCCAATTCGAATGATATTAAGAAAAATCAACTAGATCCTATTAAAGATATTGGTTTAGATTATAATTCTAAGTTATACAATATTAACAAAAATTATAATGATTTATCACTTAATATAACAAAGATAACAAACAACAATAATAGTGGATTAAGAGATGATATGTCAGGTAATTATTTATATGATTACAATACCCCATTTAGTTTAAATAATAAACCCAAAACATTATTAGATGGAATGTTATACGATAACAATATACAGAATGTTCAAGAAAATTCTATATATATTTTAGGAACAATAACGGCGGCTACTTTAATTGTATTCGCTATTATGATTGGGAAAGAATAATTAATCTCTATTCGTGGATTTGTGTCTAATGTCAACGTTGATTTGTATCCATATATTCTTTTCGGATAAAATCCACTGATAGATCTTAATAATTTGATACAAAATCCATTTTAGACTGTAAAACTAAAATATTAGGATAATATATATATTATATATTATGCCAGATTACATTGATATATATGGTGCATTATCTGTTCAACAAAACTTATTAAATAACTCAAGCAATCAACCTCCAAATGTAATTGATAATATTAAAAGAAATTTAAATTCATTATATACAAATTATAATCAGGCTGACGCATCCACAGATGCTGTTCTTACACAACAATCCAAGGTGAAAGATATTGTTGATTCAGAACATCAACGTCTGATGGATAAAAAACAAAGTGTAGAAAATTCATTAGTAGGACAAAAACGAATTATTGAATTAAATAATAGTAATCGATTACGACAGCAAGGTTATACAAAGTTATTAGTTATATTTATCATAACTTTGGCATTGTTTGTATTATTAATAATATTAAGTAAAAATATAACATTTATTCCACAAATATTTTTTGAATTATTAGCTATAATAATAATTTCTATTAGTATATACCTAGCATTTAATACATTTCTGGATATACAATCTAGAAGCAAAATGGATTTTAATAAATTAGATATCCCTGAAATAAAAAATATTAGTGGAAACACGATTGCATCCGGATCTGAAACAAATTTAATGTCATCATTAAATGTTTGTATAACATCTGATTGTTGTGGACCTGAAACAAAATGGGATAATTTACAAAATAAATGTGTAAAAGAAGTTAAACAACAACAGGGATTTACTACCTTGTCTAATATAGGAAACAATGAACCTACTGAATTTTCAAATTATACTCTAGTATAATTTAAATCTAATTATAATATAACTAATAGTTATGCCTGAAACTTCAACGGATTATTATAATTCTTTAAATTATGAAAACGAACTTTTAGATAATAAAATAAATACATACAATAAAAATGAATTGAAAGACAAGCAGGAACTATTTGATGAAAAAAAGGTCCACGTCAATGAATCCATTAATACCATTAAATTTATTAATAATATTATGTTTGGAATATATCTCCTATTAGTTATTGTTTTAGGATGTTTCTTATATAATAAAGATATGTCATACAAAGCAAAAATATTATTATTATTGCTATTGTTAATGTATCCCTTTTTTATAACCGGGCTACAAGATAATATAAGATTCATATATAATTATTTTTTTTCAGAAACTACACGTATTAATATTCCAGTAAAAAAAAATAACATTACAGAATTATCTGATAATTATGATACAAGTATAAATAGGAATGACGAAAATAATATAATAAATTACAAAAAATACAACAAACAAAACAGCATTATACAAACAAGAATAGATAATATTAAAAATGATTCTTCCACAAATATAAGAAGTTCTTTCTACAAACAAGAAAAAACAAATAATTATGCATATTTAAATTCTTTATTACTTTTTGTTTATTATGCATGCGTTTTGGGGTTGTTATACGAATTGTTTTTAACCGATTCGTTTCCATTTAATAAATATATAAAGATAGGGATTTTTTTATTAACTGCACTATACCCTTTTTACATAAATATGGTTACTGAATTGTTAATTTTTACATTTTCTATGATATATGCTATTATTAGTGGACAGGCATATAAAATTCCTACTAATTATAATATTCATTTTCTTACTAGAAATCCTAATATTGAAAAATCAATCGGATATGCAAGTACTGTTATTGATGAATTAAAAGACTCACGAAATTTATTTAAATAGAGTATATTTCAATGCAATTTTTTGCATTGAAATAGCAATATTGTTTTATTTTATTTTAATTTTATTTTATAATCCTACTTTTTTAATTAACATTTTCCCCCAATCCAATATTCCGCCTCCTCCTTTTTGTTCATCATCTTTTTTTTCATTATTCTGGGTTGATGGTGTAGGTTCAATAGGTTTATTATTAGTGATGGTACCACCACCTTCAACAAATGAAATTGGTTGTGCCTCTTGGATTGGTTCTCCACTTGTAGAGAAATCATTTCCGCCATTCATTATTTTAAATACTGGAGCAAAATGAATTGGTGGTTGACTAGATAATACCGGATTATTATGCAAATTTGAAAACCCACCAGATATTTGTTCGATTGGCGTTGTATTTATAATGGGCGTTTGTATGGTATCACCATAAGGAGATGTATTCACAAAATCATTTGGACGATATATATCTAATGCAGTTACATATAGTGTATTATCCATATCATATAACTCATCTAAATGAGTTTGAGCTTTTATAGTTATTAATGTAGGACCTATTTCTGTTATTTGCCACAAACGTTCTGGTTTATTATCGCCACTGTAATGTACCAATTCTCCCTTATTATATGACTGGGCTTGTTCTCTTAAAATATCCAAATTGGTAGACGGAGAATCATTTGGAGGTGGTTCATCTGGTGATTGTGGAGAAAATATTGGTGGTTCGTCTGGTGACCGGGCAGAAAATTTGGTTGGTGGAGTAAAAGGATTGTATTCAGGAGATAATTCAAGATCTTCCTGGGTTTTTTTATAAATTGTTTTCAATCTATCATACTCATCTTCTGTTGGAACATACGCAGGTGATCCAGTTGCGTATTCAGGAGAAGGACTACCAATACTTTCAGGAGTTTTGTATATATCTTCCTTTCTTTTCTTTAATACCTCATTTAATTCACGAACAAAGTATTTCGCATAAAACACATTCTTTTTTGTTAATTTTTCTATATTTTTAGAATATGACATGTTCTCGAATTGTTTAATATTATCTTCTGTTATTATACGCATTTGAATATTTATTGTTTGTAATTCTTGTAATAATAGTTTAAATGAATAAGGTACTGCTAAAATACTAAAATCACGCCCAAATCTTGTAATATTTTCAATATGCATATTGCTATCTATTGTGCCTGTGAATTTTAATGGTCCATCTGCCATTGGACTAATAAACAAATTCTTTGATGAATTATATACAGCAATCATACCAGTATTATTGCAAACAGAAATATAATATTTATCACCTCGTTCCATCATCGATTCACGTAAAAAATCTGCTGCTCCATGTGAGATAACGGAATCACGTTCCATTTCACCAATACGTAAACCTCCATCATTTGCACGTCCTGAAACTGGTTGTCTGGTTAATGCAGTTCTAGGCCCTAATGCACGATAATTAATTTTATCCTTTACCATATGTTTCAAACGCATATAGTAAGTAGGACCCATAAATATTTCTGAACTAATTTGTTCTCCAGTCATACCATTATATAATATCTCATTTCCACTAGAATGATATCCAACACTTGTCAAAAGTTCTCCAAATATCTTTATTTTAGAACCCTTATTATTAAAAGCAGTACAGTCACCACTACCTCCATACATAGCACATGCCTTACCGGTTATTCCTTCAACTAATTGTCCAATAGTCATACGTGTGGGAATCGCATGTGGATTTATTATAATATCTGGACGAATTCCGTCTTTTGTAAAAGGCATATCATCCTCTGGAATAATAAGACCTACGGTTCCTTTCTGACCCGCTCTCGAAGCCATTTTATCACCCTGATTAGGTATTCTTTCTTCTCTAATACGAATTTTAGCAATACGAAAACCTTCCTCTCCTTCAGTAATAAATGCCTTATCTACTATTCCTAACTGCCCCTTCTTTGTTGTTTTTGACATATCTAATTTTATCTCATTGTTTTCAGAGCTAGCGGCAGCTAATCCAATTAATACTGTTTTATCATTAATTTCTGTTCCTTCACGTATTAATCCAAAACGATCTAATTTACTATAATCATAACCTGGTTTTGTGCCTACAATATTGGTTTCGCTTTGGATATTTGTAAATACTTTATCAACTGTAGCATTTCCAGTTTTGCTCTTTTCTTCATGAGATTCGTATGTACTATAATAAGTTGTTCTGAATAGTCCACGTTTTAATGCACCCTCATTTATTAAAACAGCATCCTCTACATTATAGCCGGTATAACACATAATAGCAACTATAGCATTCTCACCATATGGGTTACCTTCATGATTTATATGTTCCAAATACCGGGATTTAACTAGAGGGGTTTGTCCTGAAACTAAAACCACTGCGGTTTTATCCATTCGAACTTGATGATTTGTGTTATACATAGATACAGCTTGTTTACTCTGTCCGCATGAAAAAGAATTACGAACACCAGGGTTATTTTCAGGGAAAATAATCATATTTGACATCATTCCGAAAATAAGAGATTCGTGAATTTCCATATGTGTAAACTTCTTTGACTTATTATTTGTTAAATCTTCACTATTTAATGCGATTAAAGCACCTTCTGATTCACTAGTATCAATGTAATCTATAACAGCCTTATCCTGTAAAAACCGTTTTAATTTTGCAGGATTTGATTCAGTATCAATACCTTCGTATACTTCATGTAATTCATAAATATTATCCATATTTACATTAAATTTTTTATCCTTTTTCCGATTAAATCCTGTTATTAGTTCTTTCCAAGAAAGGTTCTCATCATCCTTTAATTTTTTTTCTAATTTTTCTGATTCAAATGAGAACTTTTCAGTTTCAAAATCTTTATAAAAAATAGGTCTACAAATTCTACCAGCATCGGTATAAATAAAAATAGTATTTTGTTGTATATTGAAATTAATACTTGTATATGTTGGTATAAGACCATTTCGTCGAAACAATTTTATTTTTTCAACAGTTTCAATTGGATTTACTATTGCACCTGCCCAATGTCCATTTACAAAAACCCTTGTCATTTTGGATAAAATAAGGGGATTACAGTCCTCAATTAATTTCATATCAACTTTTTCACGTAACCATTTTATCATAGGTTCTCTGGAATAACCTTGTGTAACATAGGCAGAAATAGACATATGTTTATGTATACCAATATTTGCTCCATCGGGAGTATCAATCGGATCAAAGAATCCCCATTGTGTTGAATGAAGAACACGCGGTCCAATTAATTTTACACTAGCATCTAAAGGTAAGTTTGTCTTACGTAAATGACTCATCATTGAATTATGAGATAACCTATTTAAATCTTGAACTATGCCTATACGTTTTGTATGAGATTGTGCACCCCAATTTCCTTTGAATGCTTTTTTAAATCCTGATTCAAGCGTTCTCTCACGAAATATCTCTTTATAATTTTCCCGTATTAAAAATTTTAAATTATCCTCATATATACCACGGTTATAGGTAATCTGTTGTTCAAATTTCAAATGAATTAAACGTAATTGAATATTATAATATTCACGAAACAAATCACTCATTAGAGAACCTACTAGTTCAATACGTTTAAATTTGAAATTATCACGGTCGGTTGGGGGTTCTATGCCAGTATATACGCATAATAATCGAAATACCATGTAACCCAAATAATAAGCCTTTTGTGTAAAATTCATATCACCTATATGTGGTAAGAAATAATCTGCCAATATTTCGAGAGTATGTGGTATAGTCTTATGTTTTTGTAAATTCGCAATGTATTTAAGAGCATTTCGCTGGGTTAATATTCCTCCTGCATCATGAATAGATGGGGCAAACAAATCCACCATGGATTCGTATTTTTCAATATCTAATAAACACATCGTTATTATTTGTTTATCTGAAACAATACCTAGAGCTCTAAATAAAATAAAGAGAGGAACAGGTTCTCTGACGTTGGGTATTTTTACCACAATATTTCTATTTGTAAAAGATTTACTTGGGGCTACTATTTTTACTGCAAGGGAACGAACTGGTTTTGATACATTTTCAGATACTGACGTAATTTCCGCCGAATATAAATAGTTATCATCATTTATATCACGAATATTTAACATATTAGCTCCGAATTTCTCCTGTGAAATAACAGTCTTTTCTTTACCATCAATAATAAAGTATCCACCGACATCATTCAAACATTCTCCCATAGTATGTCGCATTTCTCTGGGCATACCACTCAAAACACAATAGTTCGATTGTAACATAATAGGAAATTTACCAAGGAAGATCTTCTCTAGAATAATAGTTTCTTTCTGTACATTATGTGAAACCATTGACTTCTCTAACTCTTCTCTAAATGCTGCAGTTTCTACTGCAGTTAATTCAGTATCCAACTTTTTTTTCTTTCTTCGAGCAGGTGGCTTATCGCCTTTAGCACCGCCATGTATTATGTTCTCTTCTTCAAGATCACCTCCTTCTATTTTATTTGATAGTTCCCTCTTTTTTTCTAAATCAGCTGTGGTTACCTTTTTAATATTTTTAAATTCACCCCCTCCTTCTTGATAACCATTTTCAGTCTCATCTAATCCTGGAATATTTGGTATTTCACCCTCTTTTAATAATGTAATGAATTCTACTTCTATGTCATAATGTACTGTCATTCCATAAGTCATATTCCTTAATCTTGCTTCATTCGGGAACATATAGTGGGAATTATTCTCATCATAAACTATTGGTTTTCCGAAATATATTTTATCACCATTCTTTCCACCAAAATACATTATACATTGAGAACGGTAATCATTTATGCTATCATCGTATCTTGTATTTATTCGTAAGGGGTTTTTTTCTTTAAATATTTGAAATATACCGTTTTTGAAAAAATCATTGTAAGAATCGATGTGGTGTCTTACTAAACTTTGAGGATTATCTTCAAAATATGTATTTATAATCTTCCATATATCAGAATTATCCATGATAGATTTGTATATAAAATAGAATATATATTTTATGTACTTTTATTATATTTGTAAAATATGAGAGAAGTATGATTGATAAAATTCTCTACATATTGGATACAAATCTTCGTTAGACCCATATCCTTTTCGTGCATAAATATATTTATGCACGAATAGAGATTAAAAAATTGATTAAATAAAAATTAATTATTAAGGTCTATCCGTGTTTTTGTATCCATTTGGATACAAAAGACAGGATAACCCATATCCTATTCGTGCATAAATACATTTATGCACGAATAGATTTTATGAAACCTATATCTTTAGAAAATTACGCTTACAAAGTTATAGAAATACCAAGAAAAGCGAACAAAAAATGATTAACCAATTTAAGAAAATATTTGGAAATGAAAAAGAAGTCGTTGTTTGTTTTGGAGATTACGAACAAAAGCAACACATGAAATTCAAAGAAGCAACCAAAGGTAAAGGAATGCGAACACTTTTTAGAAAAGCAGGATTTCAAACTTATTTG
>Ga0214921_10002443_pt1 | contig 30176 bp, 15 predicted proteins | sample LL1505_MetaG_FD_177992 | JGI IMG/M metagenome (GOLD analysis project Ga0214921, IMG submission 177992) | Freshwater microbial communities from Lake Lanier, Atlanta, Georgia, United States - LL-1505 | ecosystem: Environmental > Aquatic > Freshwater > Lake | place: USA: Georgia | collected...
AGTGCTGGGGAATTAACAGCGGACTTGGATAGTTGTGGGCTTTTTTGAATATCCGCCATTTCCGACGCGATATTAAAACCGGAGAAAAGAGATTTGTCCATTTTACAGCATATTTTTACGCATAAATAGACATCAATTTTATCGTTTTTGTAATGTTAGATCGATGCGAAGTCTATCGGTCTAAGAACTTTTATATCCGTAAAATAAAACATAAAATAAACAGAATATTAGGATAATGGGAGTATTTAACGATAATCCCTCTGGAAAAAAACCTAAACTCCGCCTTGGGTATGGAACCGCGAATAGAGCCCGAAGATCTGTAAAGTTGTTAAAAAAACAACCACGTCAGTATCAAGTACAAGCTACTCAAACTTTATACTATAGAGCAAAGTATCATAAACATCAGACAAAAGGAATGCGGAATGCGATGAAGATTCTGGGTAAGTTTAGAAAAACACTTAAAAAACAGAAACATAAAAAATAATTTAGTTTAATTTTATATTTCTATATTTGCCAGTTAATCACACTCTTACCCATTTCCCCTAATAGCCCATTAATCGCACTAAACGGCTTACTATCAAAGAAGCCCCTATGCGCACTTAGAGGAGAGGGATGTGCTGATTCAATTATGCGATGGCCATTCTTATCTAAGTACAAACCCAATAGCTTCTTTTTAACTTGTGCGGATTTACCCCAAAGTACGAAAACAATTTTTTCAGACTTTGCGGCAATTGAGCGAATAATTTGATCAGTTACCTCCTCCCAACCAATCTTTGAATGTGACTGGGGGGCACCCTCTTCAACCGTTAGAACTGTATTAAGAAGGAATACACCCTGATTAGCCCATGATTCTAGATTGCCATGTGATGGTTTAGTAAATCCGACATCAGAGGTAAGTTCCTTGTATATATTCCGCAATGACGCAGGAATGGGTTTAACATCTGGTAGCACTGAGAATGCTAATCCGTGGGCATTCCCTGCTCCTGGATAAGGATCCTGACCAAGAATAACAACTTTAATTGATTCAAGAGGCGTTAGTTCTAGTGCTCGCCAGATATGCTCTTTAGAGGGAAGGAACTCTTTCTTTGATAGAAGTGTAGAGAGTTCCAAAAGTTTTTCTTGGCAGGATTCAAGAGTGCTTTTCCATCCAGCAGGAATTGAGTTGTAGAGCCAATTATCGGTATTATCAGACTCTAAAGTCTCTAAAGCATCCAGCTTTACAACATTAACTGCGGTAATTGCTCTAGATGGTTCAGCCAGAATTGGTTTCAAATCCACAACCAAGTCTTCTTCAGTCCTAAGGGTGCTTAGAACATCTTCGATCCCAGTCTTGGTTATAAGCTTGGTATAGAACTCTTTCACCTTGGGATGCGCCCTAAAAGCGGTTTTATCAAAGTCATGTACATACAAAGCTTCCAAACTACGTACTCGAGAGAGCGCCACGTACGCCTGACCATACTCGAAAATACCCGAACCAATATCAACAAGTGCGGAATCTAGTGTAGAGCCCTGACATTTATGTGTTGTTACTGCGAAAGCGAGTTGAAGAGGTATTTGAGATCGAGATACAAATTCATAGTCTTCGATGGGCCAAGTGTGTGACCCAAGTGTCTTTTTGACACCATTAACGAATTCAATAATAGGAAGTTCCGAATAAGAGCAAAAGCCAGTAACAACCCCGCGTGAGCCATTAACGAGCCCCTCAGTTGGATTAGTATTGGCAATGAGCATCACTTGGGCACCAATCATGAGTACCAGTTCCTTTGAATAAGATGCCGCTGAATCAAATAATGCTAATGCTTTTTGAAAGGCCTCATCTTTTTCAGTAAACTCGGCTGGAGCTTTACCATCATGTACTAGTCGTGCCTTATATGTATATTTACGTCCTTGAAGTGCTTTTAGATTAGTATCATTAATCATATCAACTTCGGCTCGCCGAGGAAATAGCAGAGTGGGACGAATCTTATTATCTTTCCATTCACGCCCTTGCCGATGGGTAAGAATCTTTATAGATTCCTTTGATAAAGAGCCAGTGCGCGCCTCCTTTAAAATCTTTTGAAATGCCTCGTCTTTTTGCCGCTGAATTATGGTGAGTTCCACAGAACTTGTAATAGCGGATGACCAAGCATCTGACTCGAATGCGAACTTCATATTGCCTTGCGCGTCAGAGCCCTTAGTAACGGGTGGTAATTGGAAGAAATCACCTACAAGAAGTAATTGAATTCCACCAAATGGTTTTTTATTAGAGCGAATTTTTTTAGCAAGCTCATTAAGTTTATCAAATAATTCGGCGGTCATCATTGAGATTTCGTCGATAATTAGTAAATCAGTACATAGCCAGTTCCTTTTTGCTTTTCTATTTCTAGAAATCTTAACGTAAAGTTCCGCTGTCGATTCCTTGCCGAGACCTATTCCAGCCCAGGAATGAAGTGTTTTTGCCTTGTGACCGAGTAATAATGCCGCACAACCGGTTAAAGCGCACATCTGAATACGTGGTAATTTAGATACTAATTCTGGATTCTTTTTTTTAGACAGTCTATGTTTAAGACCAGGGAACTCGATATAAATCGCAGAGAGCAAGTAACTTTTTCCTACGCCCCCGCCGCCAGTTAGGAACACATTCTCATCTTGAAGTAATAGATTAATTACGGATAACTGCTCATTAGTAAGTGTATCTAGTTGATTTGTACTTGGAATATTAGTATTCTTACTATTAAACTCATTAATATATTCTTGTGCCTCTTCCTCAGTTTTAAAGCTCTCATAAATAGCCCCTGCGAAGCCTTTTACATTTTCATTTGTAGTGATCCAATCAGTATAAATACCTGGATTATGGCCTTTTGCCACGGCATAATATTTTGTCATAACTGATAGATTTGTTTTCTCGTTAATAATATAATACATAATTATTTCAAATTTTAGCAAATTATACAAATACAGAAATATTTATCGCTTTTAATAACTTATTTTCAAAATTGTTTGGTCTCCCTTCTTTAATATTATTTAGAGCATTTACATGTAATAATTCAAGTAAGTCATAAAAATCCATTTTTTCTCCCTCATAAATAACATTAATAGTCTGAATCCTATTAATTTTATCTGTAATACTACTAAGTAAATTATTAGCTATAATAACATTCGCATGTAGTTCATGACAACTATCAATTAGATCATTAATATCATTACAAATTGAATCATTAGATTCGCTGGAATCACTAGAGGCATCGTAATCTATATTAGGGGCACCATCAATATCAGGAGCACTATCAGCATCCCCTTCATAATCAGAGCCCTTAGCGCCCTCACTATAAGACATTTTAAACTAATATAGATACAACAATATTATTTATACTCTCTCTCTTTATTTATGTCGTGTAGCATTAAAAGCGAGGTAGCTAATGGGTGTATGATACGAGATTGTCCCAACCATTGGAGTTTTAGTAGCCGTAGCGGTAGTAGTCCAAGAGACAAACCAGTGCGCTGGCATAAAGATACAGTTGCCAGGTCTCAAGATAATATCAATAAATTTAAGATCACCAACAAAGGGGGTGTCCTTAATAGTAAGATTAGCAGGGAAGCATCCAACCCAATTGGCGGGCAATGATGTTTGAATATTCTCAGGCATGATTGTAAGAGTAATTTCACCATCCATGGGAAATATACATGTCCAAGTCGCAAATGTTTTTCTTAAACCTATATTGCCAGCCCAACAGTGGTATTTAGGAAATAACCAAAATTTCATTATAGGGTTAATAATAATAGGATTTATCCATTTATTTGCCCAAATATTAATACCAGATACTGAGGCAATTGTTTCAGCCTGTGTATATTTCCAAGGACATAAACTATCAGGATTAGCAGTAGACACCCAGTCAGTTAAAGTAGTTTCTTGGAATATTGGAATATCTTTGAAGCAATTACGAGCAAGAACATCTTCGTAGGTCCAGAATGTGGCGGAGGGTATAGAACGGAGAACAATAGGAACTTTCTCGTTTAGCAAAGACCCCATATTTTCTCGTTGTTTCCATTCAATTTGGTTTATGCGGAATTCACAAATTGCCTGTTTATAAAAAAATGTTAAAATCAAAAATATTATACCAGCTATTAAAATAATTTCCAGCATGTGGAACCTAATTCTTGCTAAAAACAAAAATATGGGATTGTCACGCATTATAGCCAAATATTTGTTAAAATATTTGGTCTAGAGAAGAGTAGGTGAATACATCTTAAGCCATATAGGTACAGTTAAACTAGCATGGTCGGATGGATTATCATCACTAATAATAATTACATCATTAGACATGGTGGCCTTTGGAATATAGACGGGAATCTCAGAAATCATTTCAAAAGTATTTCCCAACTTTTCAATTGGTTTGTTGCGATAGAAGTTATCATAACAGTAATATTTCCTATTATCTTGTAAAAGTTTTACAGAAGAATAGGCAGTTAAAGCAAGTGGTTGAACATGTTGTATATGGAAGAAGTATAGATTGCCCCATCTTCCTGCGGTAGGGGGATTAGCATTATGAAGGGTATGAATAATATGCGGTAATGAAAGAAGTTTATTAGAGTAGATGCGCATTTTTATTACATCTATAATATATTCATCCAATACATCAATTTTATTTATGCGGCTGTTGGCGACGTGTTTTAGCTAGTGCCTTCTTTTTTAAAGGAGGTAAATCAGTTTTTAAGTGTGCTCGTCGAGTTATTGCCAAGTAACGACGGGTGGTAAGAGGTTTCTCTGTTGTAGCTTTTGTTAGAGCCGTTTCTAATACTTCCTCGTCCTTTTCTTTTTCCTTTTCTAATTCCTTTTCTAATTCCTTTTCTAGTATAACTCCCACTGGAGTTACAGGCTGAGTAATTAGATTCAAAACTTTCTCAATCCATTCTTGTGGTAAACTACCAGTTTCTAAAGCCGTAACAAAGAAAGCCTCATCTGACTTTACACACGCCTGTACGACTTCAATGAGGCAGTCTTCGATATTGTCGACATCTTTAATATCTTTTGCTGAATAAATATCCTTAAAGTATTGAATCCAAGTATTATGATACTCTGGGCTAAATGTATCTAATAATAGTTGTGTATCCATTGCGAAACCGTATCGTACACCAATCATAGAAAACTGTTTATCTAAATCGAAACTATACTTTGAAGTTGATAGTATTGTGTCGGTCAAATTAACACCCTCCTGTGCCAAATCCTCCATAATAATAAAACACCCGTAGATATGGTTCTGTAGCTTTAAAGAGTATATACCATTTGTATTGGTTAATTGATTAAGGACAACAGATTTTATCTTAGTCAAATCCATTCTAATAGAAAACTGTCTTGTATTAAATTAAATTAATCGCATTTAAAGTACTTAAATATTATAATATATGTATAGATATATATAATAAATGCATGATACTGCTATGATTTCAGGAGCCTTATTTGGAAAAGTTTATGGTAAACAAGGGATGAATGTTCTAGATGTTGGTGGCCAAGATATAAATGGGAGTCTTAGAAAATCATTTACAGACATACTAAAAATTAACTATACATCATTAGATATTGAAGCACATCCAAGTGTGGATGTAGTTATGGCACCAGGTAGTGACTTCCCATTTCCAGATGAATCATTTGACCTAATTGTTTCAACATCATGTTTTGAACATGATCCGTGTTTTTGGCAAACATTCAGAGAGATGTGTCGTATAATTAAGAAGAATGGATATATATATATAAACGCACCTTCAAATGGCCCATATCATGAATGTCCTGGTGATAATTGGAGATTTTATCCAGATGCTGGACAAGCATTAGCAGTTTGGGCTGGTAAAACAATAGATGGTAAATCATATCCAGTTAAGGTAGAGGAAACATTTCATATTCTTCCAAAAAAAGATATATGGGTAGATTTTGTTTCTGTTTGGAAGAGAGTTGATACAAAGGAAGAAAATATTAAACTTAGTAATGAAATTAAAATGAATTATGGGCCATTAAGAAAGGCATTAGCGGATGCTCAGTTTCCATCGCATACAACTATATATTCGTAATAGATAATTATAATATTAGGCCGATGAACATTTCAAACTGACACTTGGCGGGGTAAAGCCTCACTAATTGTTTTAGGCAATATAAAACCGAATCACATTATTAATATAATAATATTAGTATTATATTAATAATAAATCATAAATAAAAGCATTAAGAGTAAATTCCATAATGACACATATATTGGAATTTTCACATGGTTCTACACTATTAAACGAAGAGCAATTTAAGGTTGTAACCAGCCCCTTATCAGAAAATCAGCGTATTCTAGCTTCTGCCGGTTCTGGAAAGACAACCACTATTACAGCTCGAATTGCCTATTTAGTCGAGCATTATGACATTGATCCATCCAAAATTCTACTTGTAACATTTAGTCGGGCGGCCGCTCAGGAAATGATTCATCGAGTATACAAGCTTATTGGTACAGTTAAAATGTATGCGGGAACATTTCATGCTCTTTCATCACAGATTCTAAGAGAGATGTCACCTAAATCGGTGGCAGATCAGCCCTTTATTGATGAGCTTCCATATCGTCTGGTTAAATGGCTCCAAACACATCAAGGTGCCAAATGGGTTCAGCGATTTAAGACCATTATAGTAGATGAATTTCAAGATATTAATGATATTCAGTGGGAATTACTAAAGTGTTTCTATCATAAGTGGGCTACAATGAGTATAGTAGGGGATGACGCACAGAATATTTATACCTGGCGAGGATCCTCAGTGGATTATATTCTAAATTTTCATAATGTTATTCCAAGAGTTAAGGATTATCAGTTGTATAAAAATTATCGGTCATCAGAGGCAATTGTAACAATTGCCAACTCAATCATGCGTTTTATTCCAACGCTACCATTTAAGGAGAAGATGGTAGCACATACAAAGGGTGGGCAAAAACCCGAGGTCCATTTCTTTTTTAGGGCGACTGATGAATATGACTGGATAACCAATTCAATTAATAAACTTATAGATCAAGCCAATACGCCGTTACTAACTATCGCAGTTATTTCACGATATAATCACGATTTATTCAAAATTGAGGAGAGGCTTCATTTGAAGGGGCATCAATACAATATTTGTACAAATTACGACCCTGAAAGATCAAAGGAGCATAATAAACGGATAACTTTGGCGACGATTCATGCGTCAAAAGGTCTAGAATGGGACATTGTATTTTTTATGAATCTACACGATGATGTATTTCCATCGAGAAAAAGCGACGAAGAAATTGTATGTGAACGCCGTCTATTTTATGTGGCGGCAACAAGAGCCAAGAAGGCACTATATATGACGTATTCCAGACATGAACGCTCTTTATCAAGATTTGTGAGAGAGATTCCACGATCATTTTTGAAGTTTTATAATATCGCGTCATTTAAACTTAGTACAAATGAGGCAGGTAAATCCCAAATGAGTGTAGATGATATGATTCGCGGATTTGACGGCGCGGACTGGAATGAGCTAAGAGAACATGATATTGTGCCAGCTATAAAGGATGTTAAAATGGAATCCATATACCAGTTTGGACAAATGTTCTCTATGCCACAGTGGGTTCGTGAGTCAGACGCAAGAGAGACGTGGTTAGAAATGCTAAGATGGGTTACATTGAGAGAATGTGCCATTTATCAAAATAAATTGGATGAGCTTTGTACATCGGATGTAAGTGAAGCGCTTCTTACACTAAGAATATACAGAGAAGACATTGAATTTTGGCAGCTATATGAGGCGGAATTGGAGCACCTAGTACACACATTTCTAAAGCATACACAACAGATGCCGGCAATAGAATATCATGAGATAGATGAATATGTAAAAGCTAAATTAAAGCATCTTAATTGGTCGACCGCTGAAATATCACGAGCTGTTGTAATAATTGCCAAAATTAGGGGACAGCTAAGACCTCTGCGCCATCATGGATTTGATTTAAATGAATTCAAGTTTGGTGTAGTAAGAAATTCAGTGCCGACGGAGCTACGTCCAGATGTATTGGGAAGTTGGCATAGGATAATTGATAAAAATAATAAAACACATGATATTATAAACGATATTTGGCGTATTGCTGCAATTAAATCGGTAATTGAGGGTCGAAATATTCCGCTTTATCAGTATAATACTGTATATCAGTATTTATTCCAGCAGGAGCAACAGGATATTGTGTGTGCAATAGAGACTGCGATTCCACTATGGATTGTGGGACAGGAGAATCCTAGTTTTAATCTTACGTTTGAACTGGAGGGAATGAAGTCTATACATTTTGATGTAATAACAGAAAATGGAGCATTTTATGTATTTTTTAATCCTACATTTGTGCCATCAACAGAGGATAAGATACTACTTTTACTAAAACAGTATGCTTATGAAGAAATTTATGATAAGACCCTTAAAACTATAGGATTTTTAAATATGGCAACTGGTATGGTAATACAATATGAGGTTACACCTACCATACGGGCGCAGCTAAACCAGATGTGGTTACACCTACAAACGAAGTATAACCTTTATCAGATGGAGTAATGCCACTATTTGTGGGCCTTGTACCAGGAGAATAAGTGCTACCAAATCCCTTAATAGGTCGTGTATTATCAATTGTTTTAGAAGTCGCTGATGGTAGTGCGCCGCCAGGTTGTTTAATAGGCCAGAAACCAATTTTCGCATCCTTGGTGGGAGGAACAACATTAACGCCGCCGTGGGGCATGGGTTCTCCTCTTCCGCTGCCGCCAGGTAGTGCGTAGAATTTTGCCGCACCATAGCGGTCTTGTTTGGTTGGGTTGTTAAAGAGACGGCCCGAGCGTTCAAAGTTTTTAGTATCATTTTCAGAACGGCATGTGTAAACATCGGTTCTGAGAAGGGCTTGTGGCATAGCCAATTCATCTACAAAAGCGTCAGACACGGGTTTTCTGTCAGGAACAGTGGAGCCTGCGACATACATATTACTGGTTTGGCTGGGAATGTACTTAGTGGATGGGCACCATTTATCAAGGGGATAGTTGAGCGTTTTCAGACGTGATTCAACATCAATATTGGCAGAGTAACGACCGGGCGGATAGAACTCTCCTCCAGGAGGAAAGACCATATTTTTGGGTGGCATTGGGGCAGGGATGGTAGGTCCACTTGTCACGTAGTTTTTACAGACTTTGGTCCAAGGACGAAAATCTTGGGGTAATCCAACATGTTGTTGTGGAATGATATGTCGTAACATCTCGGTTGGATCCCAATGTGTTCTTAGACATACAGGTGTAAAAAGATTGCCTTCAACGGGGGCAAAAGGATAGCTACTAACAAATTCTGATGGTGTCTCAAGCTGACTCATTACTTATTAGGCCGAATATTTCTTAGGCCGAATATTTCTTAGGCCAATTATTTCTCAGGTTTCTTTACAAATCCCATATATTGTACTCCAGAAGGATCAGATGGAATAGGAATTGTAGGAATATTACCAGAAAATCCATCATTTTTGTCTGCGAGTGCAACATCTTCAACAATTTGAAATGTGGCATTCCATTCATTAATACCAATATCAAAAGGATAGTATAGCCACATTGGTGTAAGTGCAGCATCATCAACATACATTTTAAACGTTAATCTATCAAGTTTACCAAGTGGATTATCAAATATAATGGGATTTTGAATAGCTGTTTCAGAGATATCACCAGTTCCAATACCTTGTAGCAAAATTTTAGCACACATAAGTTGTACTTGACCTGTTGTTTCATTTGAGATACTATAATTTTCATTCATACTAATATCTAAATTATTGAATGACTGTTCTGGATTCATTTGTAGTAATATATTATTTGTGGCAGATGATGTAATTTCAAAGAAAGTACTATAAATATTAATTTTATTAAAATCTGTGTGACCTAATCCTAGACGATATGGTAGTGAGTTAGCTCCATTATTAACAACAGTATCTACTGGTAGACAACTATAATATCCAATTAAAATTTTCTCAATAGCACTACAGCATTCTACCTCACATTGAGTTGTACTACATGAGCTTGTCAGAGCTACTGCTGCTGCTGGTGCAACTGCAGCAAGAGTATATTCTACAAGAGTTGGATCTGTTACTGTTAATCCATTAGCATGTAAAAGTCTATTATCTAAAAATGAAATTGGCACTCCTTGTGAATTATTATAAGATTTACTATTTACCATATTATATGGTAATACACTACTATATTTAGTGGATACATATATATGATGATTTAAATTAACTCTACCATTTATTGAAGAAATTATAGAGCTACTATAAATTATATTATTATAATAACTTGACATAGTACTATGATAGTCTAAAAAGCTTGTAAAATTAAGATTATGTCCGTTAAAATTGGAATGAAAACGTTTTCCAAAAATGGAACTATAATTAAAGACGCTTGTAAATGTGCTATCTTCATGTAAACTTTCCGCTTCATATGAATTCATATTGGTTAAATGCGTAATACCTCTAAAAGTATAATCACCCCCTAATCCATAACCAAACATAAATGTACTAATATTTGAGAATAATTCAGTATATACTGACATGGAGTTAGAATATTCGGTTTTAAGAGTTTGAAAAGATTTTGGATTTAAATTATTTATAGATAATTCATTGGTATACAAGTTTTGATATTTACTATTAATATCATTTTGAATAGATGGATGTAATGAATTATGAACAACATTAAATTGTTTAATACGTGAATTATAATGCCAACTATATTTATTTACTGGATTATATTCAAATGTTAGTTGTTTTCTATAATTATCAAGTGCCCCCTGATTATTAAGACATAAATTATAATAAATATCACTATCTAGTCCTAAAAAATTTCCTAATACTATATTATATGCTTGTTCAAAAGGATATGGTTCGCAATTTAAAAATGGTTTAGCTCTTTTAGTAAGTAATAGCTCTTTTAAAATTGGATAATAGTATGCATTATATGCGATTGTATCTGTAATAATGGGAAAAGAGTCAATATGTTGTTGAGAATAATATTTATTCATAACAGTTTGTTTTGATCCAGAGGATCCAGGTTCATTAAAAAGTATGGATATATCATGATTCATTTGAAAATCATTTTTAAAATCAACGTATGAAATTAAATTAAGTGGCGGTGCATTACTGTATTTAGAATTTAGTGCATTAACTATTTCTTCATTTGTGCTAACTCCAGATGGAACTGAAAATGTTAACATAAACGGTCTATTGTCTGAAATACGTCCTACTTCTATTATAGACAGTTGATGCTGACACGGTCCACATACAAGTGTTGTAGCTAAACATGTTGAGAGACAATCTGGTGATACACCTCTATTAAGTAAGGCTGCTACATATTGTTCAGTAAAAAAAGGTGATTGAATAAAAGTATTAGTATTATTTGGAAAAGTAATTTGTACAAGCTGAAATTTACTCACATTTTTATAAATACGTGGTGTTTTAAGTTGAAAATTAAAGGGGGTAGGATACGTCTTAATATCTCTATTTATTGATTTAATAGTTAATAGACTGGTTCTACTTGACATTCTTGGATTTAAATAAGTAAATGAGCTTAATGAGGTAATATTGGTATTTACATCATATAATGCTGAACCAAGCCCAGGGGCTTGTTCCATGTATTTTAGTTGTTGAGCAGATGTATCAAAATTTGGTCCTGCGGCACGAATAAGCGCATAACGAGGGTCTTCTTCACGTCTTATACGGGGGTCTTCAGAGTCTGGTATACTATCACTATCACTATAATTAGAGCTATTTTCGCTATTTGTTTTATCATCCGTATCTTCACCAGATTCATATGGTGTATAATAATGAGGGGTGATAGAACTCATTCCTAAATATTTGTAGAATTTTTCTTTATGTTTGGTCTAAAGAAAAATACATATAATAGGAATAACAAAATGAGTTCTGATAAAGTAGATAGAAAGATAGACTCGTATATAGATAATATAATCAAATTAAATTATAATGGTTTCGCATCAAATAATAATAACCCCTTCTTAGTTTCACCATATGCGCCGACTGCTAACGCAGGTATTATAAATCAAATCAATGAAATTAATCTTACTATTTCTAGTCTTACTACTAATATATCATCATTGTTTGATTTATCTACTATGACAATAAGAATAAGTACTATTACTAATACTCTTGAAAGTAGTACAGTTACACTTAGTACTGCTAATATAGTTATGAACGCACCTAATGTGTATATAAATGCGGATGATACAAATATAACAGGTATTACTAATGTAAGTACTCTTAATGCTTCAAATATAATATTTAAAACACTTACAGGTAGTACAATTAATACAAGTACAATTAATACAAGTACAATGACAATATCAAGATTAAATTTTTCTACACTTATAGGTAGCACAATTAATGTAAATTCAACAGTTACATCAACATTGAAAAGTTCTTCAATAACAACAACAACTATGAATTATAACTCAATAACTGGAACAGCTATAAGATGTAATGAATTTGATGGGGAATTTATGAGAGTTTCTAATTTAATAGAAGTAACTTCAATTAGTACAGGTATAGTAAATACAGAAAGTATGACATTTAATAATATAATCGGATCTACTATTAGCACAAATATAATTACAACAAATGAATTAATATTTTCATCTTTATGTATGATTCCATCAACGATATCATCGGTTATACCTTCAGTAAATGGATTTAATTCATCAATATTAATTTGTTTAGATGGTAGTTATTGGCAAATTCCAATATTTCCAGTACAATAACTAAATATATTTTATTAAAAAATTAATTTAGTTAAATCCATTTATATGGTCCAGAACCTTTAACATCTACAGAATCTTTTAAAGGTTCAATATTTATTGGCTGACGCATTCCATATACATGCCAGAAAAACGCACCAGGTTTTCCAAATACTTTGAATGTACCAGTCTCTTCATCTACATCAGTTGTATAAAACTCATTTTTACTATTAAGTGCTGTTATTTGTATCGAAAAGTTAGAGGCAATATGTTTAACATATGATGGTAGTTTAATTTCAGTGTATTCATTCTCTTGTATAATATCTTTACCTCTATAATATATACCAGCTTCTGGTCCTTCTAAACAAGCGTGAACTAGATATTTATCTTTATCTTGTGGATGATCTATTACAAAGGTTTTTGTTGCGGCATACACTTCTTTAGTTGTATCATCCCATGATAATAAATTAGTAGCATTAATATTAGTTGAAATCCTAATAGGGCTTATATATAGCGCATTAGTTGATAATGTATCTAAAGTAACTCCAGACGCATTTAGAATAATAGTATTTGTAGATTGATTTGTTTGACCTGCTAAATATCCTATTGCGATTGTCTGAGATCCTTGATTATTTTGTCCAGCTTGAAAACCTATTGCGATTGAACTTTGACCTTGTGTGCTTTGCCCTGCTTTAAATCCGAGAGCTATAGAATTCTGACTCTGACTTGTGGATCCAGCCTGTAATCCAATTGCGACAGTGTTAGCACCTTGATTGCTATATCCTGCTAAACTTCCAACTGCGATAGATCCATTTGAGACTTGTCCAAAGTATTTATTTATAAGATATGATTGTAATGTGTTAACCTGTTCTTGTGTAAAACTACGATTAAAAACTAGAATATTAGAGATATAATGTTGTGCTAGCTGTTGATTATTTATTTGAAGTGTGCTAATACAATTTGTGGGTATTGAAGCAGTCCATGAATTAGTAGCTTTTAGAACAGTAGTTGTAACTGCGGTTGTTGATAGATACCATTGTGATATTGTATTTGTAGTGCTAACACTCATAATTTGTACAATATAATTATTTGTACCAGTTCCAATTGGATTAATAGGTCCTCCATTAGCACTCGTTAAACTAAAAAAATTATTACTAGGTGATTCTATATTATTATAATTTATAGGACCTATATTATTGTATCCATTACTCATAGAGAATGAAAGAGGATCAGTATTACTTGATCCATTTTGTAAATAAAAGGCAGAACCAATTATGATACGATATACTAAGGCTATAGTAAAATTAGGATATGTAATTCCAGGTGTTGTTGTAATACTCATTTTTGTAGTATTAGGTATAGAAATTTCATTTAAAAATCCATTATTTATAACAGTAGCTTGAGGATTACCTACATTAACAGGGTTAAATGTTCCAATAGAACTATTTTGATATGTACCAGAATTTATCCAGGTTGTAATATTACCAAGCGGTAATACACTTGCGTCATAATTAATAATAGGAGTTATAGGGGCAGCCATTCCTTGATAGTATTTTCCAGCTTGAAAACCTATTGCGATTGTATTTGTTTCCTGACTAGTATATCCAGCATTATTTCCAATCGCAATTGCGCTATTAGATTGACTATTATAACCTGTATTATTTCCTATAGATATACTATTTGATTGTTGACTAATGAAGCCTGATCCAAGCCCAATGGCAATAGCATTTGATTGTTGGTTATTATTTCCAGACTGGAGACCAATGGCAATGGCGCTGGACTGTTGGTTGAGATATCCAGCGGCATATCCTAGAGCTATTGCGTTAACACCTTGATTAGTGCTCGCTGCCTCAGCTCCTATAGCTATCGCATTAACACCTTGATTTGCTGCGCCAGCTTTAAAGCCAAGTGCTACTGTACTTTGTCCTTGATTTGCGGTGCCAGCTTGAAAACCAAGAGCTATTGCGCCTAAACCTTGATTCACAGCGCCAGCCTCATATCCAAGAACAGTAGCATTAATAGCGCCAGCTGTAATAGTACTAGCTGTAAGAGTACTAACTATTTCAGTATTTACATTAAGTATATCAACATTAATTGTACTAGCTGTTAATGTGCTTGTATTAAGTGTGCTTGTATTAAGTGTACTTGTACTAAGAGTAATAGTAATAATGGTGCTTGTAGTTAGTGTATTACTATGGAGTGTACTGGTAGTGATAGTACTTGTAGTAAGTGTACTCACATCTATAGTACTGCCAGTAAAACTGTTAGTACCAATATTAATACTAGTAAGTGTACTAACATTAATAGTAGAATTACTTGTTAAATAATCGGTAGTTATAGATGAAGTATATAATGATGATGTATTTAACGATAGTGTATTAATTGTATTGGAACTAAGCGTGCTTGTATTAATAGTACTAGTAGTTAATACAGTAGGATTAAATGTACTTGTAATAAATGTACTAGTAGTTATAATATCAGCATTAATTGTATTAGTATTAAAAGTGCTAGTATTAAATGTACTAGCATTAATTGTGCTAACATTAATTATATTAGCACTAAGTGTACTTGTATTAAATGAACTAATACTTATAGTATTAGAGAATTTGGCCACTCCATTTGTACTAGTTATAAAAATATTATTGGGTGGTACAGGATTTCCATTTTGTTGATAGGCTGTTGCGTTTCGGAGTGTCAAAAAGCCATAATCTCTTGACGACATTCAATCTATTTATATAATCATAATTAATTAGTATAAAATAACGAGCATCTTAGACCAACGAATATTTTAAAATGTTCATCGGTCTAAAATATAAGTATAATTATTATTTTTATATTCTGGTCTAAAATGATACATAAAATATTTATTAGTCTAAGAGCATGAAGATATATATGGAATATTGAAAATGGGACGATATGCTGGAGTGGCAAGCATTTGTAGACAATTACAGAATATATAATTAGCAGTTGATACACTTGACACTTTCCAGCCTGATAAATTTTGATTAAAAATAGACGCAGTATTAAACATGTTTTCCATACTACTTATATTTGAAGTGTTCCATAGTGATATATCTTGATTAAATTTAGTCGCAAAAGAAAACATATTTGATGTATTATTAATATATTGAGGTATTGTAGATGGTAAAGATACTAAGTTTGATGCCTGATAAAATGCTCCTGATAGTGATGTTAAACCAATTGTTCCCCACTGTGATACAGATGATATTAAATTAGATCCATTATATACATTACCATCATTTCCAAATGATGTAACATAACCACTAATGCGAATTGAATAAGTTCCTATTATACTATATATAGTTGAAGGATTTGAAGTTGTATAAGTAGATATTAATCCATTACCCCAATTAACATTAATACTACTAATCCTTTTAAAAGGAAGAACCATTTGTTCATTAGATCCTTCGGTTATTATGTTTATTATCATATCTTCAGGTGGTTGTGCTACATAATATGTTGGTGCGATCCATCTATTTAAACTATTTATATTAGTATAAAAGGCTGATAATAATGTATTATTATCTAAATAATTAGATAGCAGTCCAGTTGTAATTATATTATATTGGCCGCCAGAATAATTTATAAGATTAAAATAATTGCCATTTTGTGCGGTTAAACCCGATAAATTTATTGTATTAACTGTTGAAGTAATAGTCATAACATTTTTACCATAATTATTTGATATAATAGAATCATATACTTCTAAAGATCTAAAAATTGATGAAGCATATACAGTACTTGTATTAAGTGTAGAAGTATTAAATGTACTCGCATTAATCGTACTATTATAAATTGTAGATATAACTGTTAAATTATTTGTTATTATAGGTGAAGTAGTTATTGTAGATATATTTAGATTATTAGTATTAATTATAGTATTATTAATATTAAATATTGGAGTACTAATAGTACTAGCAGTAAGTGTAGAATTGATAGTTAAATTATTGGTAAATATGGATCCAGAACTTACAGATGATATATTTAAATATATAGCATTGGTATTAGGAACATTTATAGTACTGGTATTAGCTGTACTTGTAATAAGTGTAGAATTAATAGTTAAGTAATTTGTATAAATAGAAGAAGTATATAAAGTAGATATATTTGATTTTATAAAATCAATAGTTTCAATATTTATACTACTAGCACTAATTATACGCCCATTAAATGTAGAATTAACAGTTAAATATTCAGTTATTAAAGATGACGCATTTAAACTAGAAGTATATAAATTTGTATTATTAACATTAGTAATAACTGTACCAAAACTATTTATAGTATCAGTATTAAGTGTGGAATTAACCGTTATATTTCTTGTTAATATAGAAGAAGTATTTATAGTAGAAGTAATTAAATTTAGTATATTAATAGTACTGAGGCCAGTATTAATATTATTGCTATTGATTATATTAATATTAGCGGTAGAATTAATAGTTATATAATTCGTAAAAATCGATGAAGCATTTATAGTGGATGTATTTAAATATATTATATTATTACTACTAATATTAACATTTCTAGCATTAATAGTACTGCTATCAAATACAGAACTAATATACATATAATTTGTAAAGATAGATGATGCACCTACACTAGATATATTACAAATATTTGTTGAAATATTTCTAGAATTTAAAATATTAGAATTAATATTATTAGCAAAAAGTGTAGAATAACCAAGTAAGTAATTAGTAGAGATAGATGAAACATATAAGTTTGATATATTTGAGTCAATAATATTAGTAGTACTAGCATTAATACTACTAACAATAAAACTATTATTATTATTTAGCGTATTAATATTAATTGTACTTGTATTAAGTGTAGAATTAACAGATAAGTTATCTCTAACTAAAGATGATATGTTAAGGGTGGAAGTATTTAATAATGTCGCATTAATAGTATTGGAACTAACAGTACTTGTATTAAATATATTAGCAATAATATTATTAGAACTAAGTGTACTAATAGTAAGAGTAGAATTAACTGTTAAATAATTTGTAATTAAAGAAGACGCATATAAAGTTGATATATTTGAAGATATTATATTAATAATAATAGAATTAACTGTACTAGTAGTAAGAGTAGAATTTACCGTTAAGTAATCTGTAAACAAAGAAGACATGTATAAAGTTGAGGCATTTAGAGATATTACATTAATATTATTAGAATTAACTGTACTTGTATTAAGGCTAGAATTAACAGTTAAGTAATCTGTAAACAAAGAAGACATATATAAAGTTGAGGCATTTATAACTATAGAATTAATATTTTCAGAATTAACTGTACTAGCAGTAAGAGTAGAATTTACCGTTAAGTAATTTGTATTAATAGAAGAAGTATTTAAACTTGATATATTTGCCAATATTATACGAATATCATTAGAATTAAGCGTACTAGTAGTAAGTGTTGAATTAATAATTAAATAGTCTGTAAAAATAGAAGATGTATTTAAAGCTGATGTATTTAAATATATTACATTAATATTTTTAAAACAATCTATAGTACTAGCAGTAAGTGTAGAATTAATAGTTAGATAATTTATAATTAAACTAGATGTATTTAAACTAAGTATATTTAAATATGTAGCATCTAATGTACTGCCATTAATAGTAGAATTGGTGGTTAAGTAATTAGTATATATAGATGAATTATATAACGTTGATGTATTTAATACTACTATATTTGTATTATTAGAATTAATTGTACAAATATTATATGTTGAAGTAATAGTAATATTATCTTTAATTATAGTGGAAGCATATAAAGTATTTGTATTAAGGCTATTAGTATTAAGTGTACTAATATGTACAATATTAGTACTAATTGTACTAAAATTAAAAGTGCTTGTATTAATAATAGTAGTATCAAGTACACTATTATTAATTATAGCGGCATTAGTAATATTGCCTATAATTATATTACTATTAACTGTACTAGAATTAAGTGTACTTGTTAAAAGCCTATTAGTATTAAATGTACTTGTAGTTAATGTACTAATATTAATTGTACTTGTATTAAATGTGCTGGCATTAAATATATTAACATTTATAATATCAGTATTAACTGTACTATTATTAAATACATTTGAATTTACTATATTTGTACTAAGTGTAGATATATTTAAAGTACTAACATTAAATGTACTAGTGCTAATTACATTATTAACGATGGTGCTAGCAATAATTGTACTAATACTTACATTATCAGAGAAAATAGCTACTCCACTGGTACTCATTACAAAAATATTGTTAGGTGGGACAGGATTTCCATTTTCTTGATAGGCAACTGTGTTTCGGAGTGTCAAAAATCCATAATCTCTGGATGACATTCAATCTAATTGTATAATTATAATTAATTTTTCTTAATATACGAGTATTTTTTATTTTATATAAGCTTCTAAGGGCATCCCCAGATTGGAGTTGGAATAATTTGTGGTTTAAAAGAATCATATTGTGGTGGTAACATTCCAGGACAATTACAGAATATATAATTAGCATTTGTAACATTTGAAACACTCCAAGCTGATAGATTTTGTTGAAAATTTGTAGCATTTTGAAACATTCTGAACATACTAGTTACGCTTGAAGTATTCCATGATGATATATTTTGTTGGAAATTACTAGCACCATTAAACATATCTGCCATAGTAGTTACACTTGAAACATTCCATAATGATATATTTTGATTAAATGAAGTAGCACCAAAAAACATACCGCCCATATTTCTTACATTTGAAGTACTCCATAATGATATATTTTGATCAAATGAATTAGCAGTAAAAAACATATCTGCCATATTAATAACACTTGAAGTATTCCACGCCGCTATATTTCCATTAAATGAAGTGGCATCAAAAAACATACCATTCATATTTCTTACTCTTGAAACATTCCAGGATGATAAATCTTTATTAAATGATATAGCGCTACGAAACATCTCACTCATATTTGTTATTCTTGAAGTATCCCATGATGATATAGATTGATTAAATGAAGTAGCACCAAGAAACATAGAACTCATATTTGTAAAATATTCTGATATAATAGATGGTACTGCTACTAAGTTTTTAGCTCCATAAAATGCCCCTTGTAAAGATGATATTCCAATTGTTCCCCATTGTGATACAGATGATATTAATATATTTCCAGTATATGCGCTAGTACTTCCAAATGATGTAGCATATCCACTAATACGAATTGAATAATATTGGGGAGGAGTAAGAGGAGGATATTCGTATTGTATTACACTATTATTTGTATAAGTAGAGAATACATTATTACCCCAGTTAATATTAATAGTACTAAATCCCCTAAATGGAAGAGACATTGTAAAATCATCTGGTGTAGTTGATATATTTATTACCATTTCCTCTAGCGGCGGCGCAACATAATATGATGGAGTGATCCATTTTAAATTATTAATAGTAGTATAAAATATTTTTAATAAAGAAACATTATTTAAATAATTACTAGCAGGGCCATCTGTAATTATATTATATTGAATACCAGAATAGTTTATAAAATTAATAAAAGTACCATTTTGCGCGGATAGACTGGATAGATTTACTGTATTTATTGTTGAGTCAAATAATAAAACATTCTTATTATAATTATCGGTCATATTTGTTGAATTATATTGATATAATTGTATAAAAATAGATGAAGAATATAATATATTTGTATTAACTAAATTATTACTAAAATTAGTAGTTATAACTGTACTAGCAATACATGTAGAATTATTCGTTAAATAATTGGTTGATATAGATGAAGCATTTAAATTATATGAAATATTCGTGTTTAAAATATCTATATTAATATTATTCGCATTAAGTGTATTAGCTGTTACAGTACTAGCATTAAATATCGCAATTTCATTTAATGAATTTTTCAATATAGATGAAACAAATAAGCTAGATATATTTGAAGATATAGTATTAATACTACTGACATTAATATTATTAACAATAATTGTGCTAGTATTAAGTGTTGAGTTATTATTAACATAATTAGTAACTATAGATGAAGCATTCAATGTTGATGTATTTAAGTTATCTATATCTATTGTACTAATATTAAGTGTACTGACATTAAGTGTGCTAACATTAAGTGTTGATCTATTAATGAGATAATCACTAACTATTGATGAAGCATTGAATGTTGATGTATTTAAAGTAATTAGTGTTATATCAGTAGTATTATTAATTGTACTAGCATTAAGTGTACTTGTTATAACTATAAAATTAATATTTATATCATTTGTACGTGAAGATGATATATTTAAAGAAGATGTATAAAGTGACTGTATATTAAATGTATTAGCATTAAGTGTATTAGTACTAATAGTACTAGCATTAAGTGATGATCTAACAATTAAATAATCTACAAGTATAGATGATGTATTCAGAGATGACGCAAATAATCGTATTGATGATACATTAAATGTACTAGCATTAAGTGTACTAGCATTAAGCGTACTCGTAGTAGCTGTAGAATTATTAATTAAATAGTTTGTAGATACAGATGAAATCGTTATTGTATCAATCGATCCTAATTTACCATTAACTGTACTAATATTACTAATACGCATAGTAGCAGTATCAGTATCTATTATAGAATTAACTGTTAAATAAGATGAAGATATAGATGATGCATTTAAACTAGAAATAAATGAAGATACTATAATAATACTACTAGCATTAATACTACTAGCACTAAATGTACTTGTTGTATTATTATAAGAATTAAGGGTACTTGTAGTAACAGTAGAATTAATTGTCAGATAATTAACAAGTAAAGATGATGTATTTAAACTAGAAGTATTTATAATATTACTATTAATTGTACTTGCGTTAATTATACTAGTACTAAATATAATATTATTAATATTATTAGAATTAACTGTACTCGCATTAGTAGTTGAATTAACAGTTAAGTAATTTGTATATAAAGATAACGCATATAATGTAGATGTGGTAGTAGACAATATATTACTATTTTTAAAATTAATAGTACTAGCAGTAAGAGTGGAATTTATAGTTAAGTAGTCTGTATTAAGTGTAGATCCATATAGAGTAGAGGCATTTAAATCTATTATATTAATATTATTGGAATTAACTGTACTCGCAGTAGTAGTTGAATTAACAGTTAAGTAGTCTGTATACACAGATGAATTATATGAAGTATATGTATTTAATAATGATATATTAATATTATTAGAACTAATTGTACTTGTTGTAAGTATAGAACTAATTATTAAATAACCATTAACTATAGAAGAAGTAAAAAGTGTAGATGTATATGCTGATGATATATTAATATTGTTTGAATTAATTGTACTAGTATTTAAAGTAAAATTATTAGTCAAATAGTCATTAAAAATAGATGAAGTAAATATAGTAGATACATATATGGATGATACATTAATATTTTTAGAATTAATTGTACTAACATTAAGAGTAGAATTAATAGTTATATAATTCCTAATACTAGATGACGCAATTAGAGTCGATGTATTTAATGTTTCTGTATTAACATTATTGCTATTAATAATATTTGAACTTATTGTATTTGTATTTAATACAATATTATTAATACTACTAGCATTAAAAGTACTAGCATTAAGCGTAGTGTCATTAAGTGTACTTGTATTAATAGACTGAATATTAAATGTACTAAATACAACAGTACTTAAATTAAGTATATTTACATTAATACTACTTGTATTAAAAGTACTAGCATTAAGTGTATCAAAATTAAGTAGATCTGTATTAAGTGTACTTGTATTAAGTATATTAGAATTAATAGTGCTACTATTTATTGTGCTTGTATTAAGAGTATTTATATTTAATGTACTAGCATTGACTGTACTAGTATTAAATATATTGCTATTAATAATAATAGTATTTGATGTACTAACATTAAAAGTGCTAGTATTAAATATACCAGGATTAAAAGTGCTAGTATTAAAATTATTAGTGCTAATAATATCAGCATTAACTGTGCTAGTATTAAGTAATAGAGAACTAAGTCCATTTACATTAACAGTATTAGCATTAACAGTGCTTGTATTAAATGTACTTACATTAAAATTACTAGTGTTAAGTGTACTAATACTAATACTACTAATATTTATAACATCTGAGAAAATGGCAGTTCCATTACTGCTAGTTATAAAAATGTTATTAGCAGGGACAGAATCACCGTTAGATTGGTAAGCTACTATGTTTCGGAGTGTCAAAAATCCATAATCTCTGGATGACATTCAATCTAATTGTATAATCATAATTAATTAGTATAAAATACGAATTGATTTAAGAGCAACTTAAATGTTCATTAAAATATGTATATAATTATTAACAACCCCAATTTGGAGCAGGTAAAATCTTTGGATATTTATCTGGATTTGATAAAACAGGGCAACCACAGAATATATTATTAGCACTTAAAACACTTGAAACATTCCACGATGATATATATTGATCAAATGATGCCGCATTATAAAACATAGAACTCATATTTGTTATTCTTGAAGTATTCCATAATGATATACTACTTTGATTAAATGATGTAGCACCATAAAACATAGAACTCATATTTGTTATATATTCTGTTATACTAGATGGCACTGATACTAAATTTGTTGCTCCTTTAAATGCCCCTTGTAATGATGTTAATCCAATTGTTCCCCACCGTGATACAGATGATATTAAAGGAGCTCCAGTATATCCAATAGCAGAAGCATTTCCAAATGATGTAGCGTATCCACTAATACGAATAGAATAATATGCTGGTGTAGTAATAGCATAAGTATATGAAGGAGTAGTTATATAAGTAGATGATACTCCATTACCCCAATTAACATTAAGACTGCTAATACCACCAAATGGAAGAGTCAAACTATTAGTACCAGTTATTATTGATATATTTATTATCATATCCTCTGCTATCGGCATAACATAATATGATGGTACAATCCATTTATTTAAATTATTATTTGTAGTATAAAATGTTGTCATTTGTGTGTTATTATTCAGATAATTAACAGCTGGCCCTGTTGTAATTATATTATATCGAATACCAGAGTAGTTTATAAAGTTAATAAAAGTATTATTTTGTGCTATTATGTTAGATAGATTTACTATATTAATGTCTGAGTCTAATATTAAAACATTTTTACCATAATTATTACTCATATTAGTTGAATCATATCTATATATTGGTGTAATTATTGATGAAGTATTTAAAGTAGATGCGGTTAAACTTGATGTATTACTATTATTAGATATAATTGTACTAGAATTAATTGTAGAATTAACAGTTAAATAATCAGTTAATATAGATGAGGTATTTAAACTAGATACATTAAGAGTATTTAAAGATCCTACTATAATTGTTTTAGAATTAACTGTACTAACTATAAATGTGCTTGTATTAAGAGTGGAATTAACAGTCAGATAATTTGTAGATATAGATGAAGCATTGAATGTTGATGTATTTAAATATAGTGTGCTAAATAAGATGCTATTAAGTGTACTGGTATTAATTGTACTCGCATTAACTGTAGAATTAATAGTTAAATAATCTACATATATAGATGAAGTATTTACACTTGATATAGTTGTATAGTTTACATACACCGTGTTTACATTAATTGTACTCGCTATAAATGTACTAGTATTAAATGTAGATTTTACAGTTAAAAATAATGTTGATATTGATGATGTATTTAAACTAGATGTATTAAAAGTACTCACTCTACCAGTACTAGCATTAATATAATTAGAACTAATTGTACTTACATTAAGTGTAGAATTAATAGTTAAATAATCAGTAACTATTGATGATGTGTTTAAAGTGGAGGCATTAATATTTATTATATTAAATATATTAACATTACATGTACTTGTAATAAGTGTACTTGTGTTAACTGTTGATCGAGTGGTCAAATATAAGGATGATATTGATGAAGTAGTTAAACTAGATGTATTTAAATTTAGTAGATAACTAGTACTAGCATTAACCGTGCTGACATTAATTGTACTAGCAGTAAGTGTAGAATTAATAGTTAAATAATCAGTAACTATTGATGATGTATTTAGTGTTGATGTTATAATAGAAAGTGCATTAATTATATTACTATTTACTGTCCTACTATTACTTGAACTAGTAACAAATTCATTATTCACTGTTACACTATTTGTACTTATAGATATTGTAGATAATGTGGATGTATTTAAATATTGTATATTAAGTGTATTGGCACTAAGTATATTAGTATTAAGTGTACTTATTATACTATTATTAGAATTAACTGTACTAGCTGTAAGTGTAGAATTAATTGTTATATTATTAGTAAGAATTAATGATGTATTAAAACTAGATGTATTTAAAGATAGTAAATCAATTGTACTAGTTGTAAGTATATTTATGATATTTGTGCTATTATTAATATATTTAGAGATAAGTGTACTGGCAGTAAGAGTAGAATTAACAGTTAAGTAGTTTGTAAATAAAGAAGAAGTATATAAAGTGGATGGAATTAAAGTTGATACATTACTATTTTTAGCAATAAGTGTACTCGCAGTAAGAGTAGAATTAACTGTTGCGTAATTTGTAAATGTAGATACTCCGAATAAAGTAGATACATTTAAAGATAGTATACTAATATCATTTGAATTTAGAATATTAGCATTGAGAGTAGAATTTGTAATTAAATAATCAGTAAAAGTAGATACTGCATTTATATTAAAAGTACTTAAGTATATTATATTTATATCATTAGAATTAATTGTACTAGCAGTAACGGTAGAATTATTAATTAAATAGTCTGTAAATATGGAAGAAGCATTTAACGTGGATGTATATAAATCTACTAAATTACTATTTTTAGAATTAATAGTACTGGCAGTAATACTCGAATTAACCGTTGTATAATTTGTAAATATAGAAGAAGCATATAAAGTAGACGCATTTAAACATAATACATTAATATTTTTAGCATTAATTGTACTGGTAATAAGTGTAGAATTTACAGTCAAATAGTCCCTATCAATAGTGGATGTATTTAATATATATGCGTTTACACTCACCAGATTAATAGTACTACCAGTAATATCAGTCGTATTAATGTAATTATTATTTAATGTACTCGCATTAATTATAGTATTATTAAGTATAATAGTATTAAAACTACTAACATTAAGTGTACTGGCGGTAATAGTACTAGTATTTAGACTACTAGCAATAAGAGTACTTGTAGTAAAAATAGTAGCATTAATAGTACTAGCACTAAATGTGCTAATAGTAAATGTACTCGTATTAAATGTACTAATATTAGTTGTATTTGTATTAGTTATACTATTATTAATTGTATTTACAATAATTGTACTAACACTTATTGTACTATTATTAACTGTACTGGCATTAGTTACATCAGCGTCAATAATACTAGTGCTAATTGTACTGGCATTAAGTGTACTAACACTTATTGTACTGGCATTATATACAGCAGCATTAAAAGTACTGACATTAAAAACTTTTGTATTAATCATGTCAGAATTAAATGTACTGGCATTGAATATATTGGATGTAATTGTATCAGAAGTTATTGTACTGGCATTGAGTACATTTGTATTAAGAATACTGCTGTTAAATACATTAATATTAATACTACTAGCAGTAAGACTACTTATACTTATATTATTAGAGAAAATGGCGGCTCCATTGGTGCTAGTTACAAAAATATTATTAGCAGGAACAATGTCGCCGTTATATTGATAGGCGACTGTGTTTCGGAGTGTCAAAAATCCATAATCTCTGGATGACATTCAATCTAATTCTATAATCATAATTAATTTGTATAAAATACGTGTATAATTATGATTTTATGATTTTATGATTTCTTATTTTATATTAAAATTTAGTAAAAGTTTATTTCAGTATTTATCTATATCCATTTATATGGTCCTGATCCTTTAACATTTACAGATGCCTTTAGTGGTTCAACTTCTATTTCATGTCTTGAACCATATACGTGCCAGAAAAACGCACCAGGTTTTCCAAATACTTTAAATGTACCAGTCTCTTCGTCTACTTCACTTGTTGTATAAATCATATTTTTATTATTAATTGCCGTTATTTGTATTGAGAAATTAGTAGCCAGATCTTTAACATAATGTGGCAATGTTATTGTAGTATATTCATCGCCATTATCAAGTATTTTACCTTTGCCTCTGTAATATACACCAGCTTCTGGGCCTTCTAAACAGGCATGAACTAGGTATTTCTCTTTATCTTGTGGATGATCAATTATAAAGGTTTTATTTGCTGTAAAAACTTCTTTAGTTGTAGAATTCCATGTTAATACTCTTGGAGCGGATGTAGCTGATTGTCTAATGTCGGCGATATATAATGATGACATTGTTGTTGTATTTAGAGCTATTCCAGAAGCATTTAGAACAATTGTATTTGCGTGTTGATTAATAGGTCCTGCATTATTTCCTATTGCAATGGCATTTTGACCCTGTAAAGTACTTCCAGCTTGAAAACCAATAGCTATAGCATTTGTTTGTTGAGCATTATAACCAGCTTTATTTCCAATTGATATTGATCCAAATACAGCTCCTAATGGAGGGGAAGTAACAACAGGGGCAGTATTATAGTTTATATTAGTGCCAGTAAGGGTTAATGCAAGGGATGTAGAACCAAAGCTAGATAAAGTTTGTATTAAATAGTACCATATATTTGGATATGCTAATCCTACTGGATTTGATGGATAACCAGATTGATTATAGACTAAACTAATCTGGCCAGCTGAAAGGACAGAATAATAAACTCTAAAATCTTGAAAAGAACCATTAAGTGATTTATTGATAAGGAAACTCCTTGAAATATAAAATGATCCACCACTAGTGAGTCTTACCGCCACTGAAATAGATGCTTGTAAGACACCATTTACATATAATCCACCACTTGTATTTGTAGATGATGCTGCGAATGCTATATGATACCAGGTGCCTGGTGTCATGAACAACGACGATGCCGACACACTGGTTGTATTACCGCCAGTGTCAATATAGTACACATCTAGTCGATCCTGTATCGTCGGGTCTCCAACAATAAACGCTATAGTGAAGTCAATTCTTGCGCTGGCAGCACCAGCAGAATAATAATAGGACGCTATAGCATAAGAATTATTATCAGCCATGCTAAAGTCATATTTAAACCAAAATGCTATTGTAATATTAGTAGTTGTATCACTCCATATGGCAGATGTTAAATATGTTGTAGGGGGGCTAGTTGGATTATATATATAGAATGATGTAAGGGCTTGATTATTTCCTGAATCTACTCCTACTGCAATAGAACTTACTGTTTGATTACTTTGTCCAGCGTTTTGTCCTATTGCAATAGCATTATTTACTTGAGAATTTTGTCCAGCTTGATATCCAATAGCAATGGCAGATTCCTGTTGACTAGTTTCTCCAGCTTGCCGCCCAATAGCTATAGCATTTGTTTGTTGAGCATTATTTCCACCATTAAAACCAATAGCAATAGCAAATTGATTTTGACTAACAAAACCAGCTTGATATCCAATAGCAACAGCAACAGACTGTTGACTATATTTTCCAGCATTAGGACCAATAGCAATAGCATTCTGTTGAGTATTTTCTCCAGCAAAATGACCTATAGCAATACCAAGTCCCTGTTGAGTATTTGCTCCAGCAGAATTACCTATGGCAATAGCAAGTCCCTGTTGACTATTTGCTCCAGCAGAATTACCTATGGCAATAGCATTACTATATTGACCGCTTTGTCCAGCTTGAAGTCCTATGGCAATTGAACTTGCTCCTTGACTGCTCTGTCCTGCTTGAAATCCTATAGCAATTGCAGTTGTTGACTGAAGAGTTGATCCAGCCTGAACACCAATGGCTATTGTACTACTACCTTGATTGTTATATCCAGCTTGTACTCCTAGAGCTATTGCGCCACCCAGTTGAGTAATTTGTCCTGCGCTTTGTCCTATTGCAATAGCACTGTCACCTTGACTAGTTAATCCAGCATTAGAACCTATATGAACTCTTGTACCAGTCTCAGTCTTCCAACCAGCTGATGTACCAGTACTCCAGAATATATAATTTGAGTAAAATGTTCCATTATCTAAAGTTGTAGCAGTATTAGTTGAATATCCAACCTCTTTTGTATCTGTATTATAAGTTAATACAAGATTTGATGATCCACCTGTATTTCTAACAGGTGCTATATATAACGAATTAGATGTTGCTGTACTTAGAAGTGATCCAGTAGCATTTAAAATAATTGTATTTGTCGATTGATTGATTTGTCCTGCTAAATTTCCTATCGCAATAGCATTCTGACCTTGATTACTTTGACCTGCCTGAATTCCTATTGCGATAGCATTAGTTGACTGAAGTGTTGATCCTGCCTGAACACCAATAGCTATAGCATTATTGAATTGATTATTATCTCCTGCGAATTGACCTATCGCAATCGCACCTGTAGATTGACTATTTTGTCCTGCCTGATTTCCTATTGCGATCGCATTTTGACCTTGAGTGCTCTGTCCTGCTTGAAGTCCTATTGCGACAGCATTTGCCAGTTGACCGGTTGATCCAGTATTAGAACCAATTGCGATAGCATTATCTAACTGATTGTTGTATCCAGCAAGATTACCAATGGCAATAGCACTAGTTTGTTGTGTAATTTGTCCTGCCTGACTGCCTATTGCGATAGCACTAGCTTTTTGACTGCTCTGTCCTGCTTGAAATCCTATTGCTACAGCATTTGTCAGTTGACTAGTTGATCCAGCCAGAACACCAATAGAGATTGTACTACCAGCTTGATTATTAGATCCAGCTTGTACTCCTATAGCTACTGCTCCACCTAGTTGACTAACTTGTCCTGCGCTTTGTCCTATTGCGATGGCACTATCACCTTGACTAGTTAATCCAGCATTAGCTCCTATATGAATTCTGTTTCCTATTTCAGTCTGCCAACTTCCACCTGAACCAGTACTCCAGAATATGTAGTTGGAATAGGCAGTTCCATTATTCAATAAAGTCGTACTAGGAAAAGATCTCCAACCAACTTCAGATGTTGTTGAATTATATGATAATATAAGATTTGTTCCAGTTGTATTTCTAACAGGTGCGACATAAAATGAACTAGTTGCTGCTGTATTTAAAGCTATTCCAGACGCATTCAAAATAATTGTATTTGTTGACTGATTTACTTGTCCTGCTAGATTTCCTATTGCGATGGCATTTTGACCTTGATTAGTTTGTCCAGCACTAGTTCCTATGGCTATAGCTAAACTACTTTGTTTATCATTTCCAGCATTAGATCCTATAGCTATAGTTGAAGTACTTTGA
>Ga0214921_10002444_pt1 | contig 30171 bp, 29 predicted proteins | sample LL1505_MetaG_FD_177992 | JGI IMG/M metagenome (GOLD analysis project Ga0214921, IMG submission 177992) | Freshwater microbial communities from Lake Lanier, Atlanta, Georgia, United States - LL-1505 | ecosystem: Environmental > Aquatic > Freshwater > Lake | place: USA: Georgia | collected...
ATGACCTATTGCGTTTATTTCGATTAATGCTAATATTGCGTTTAGGATCTCAAAGAAGATTCGTTTATTTATTTTCACTGCCAGGAGAAATCAATGAGTCAACACGTTCTAGATCCAGCAAATGAAGCTGAAGCCGAGATGGCTGCGACCGCACGCGCATGCTTAGTTACGGCTTTGGATCACTCAAAAGCTGAGCGCATAAAAGTGACCATCAACACAGGCGAGGGAGGGGCTGAAATTCCAGAGTTGCATTTGCCACCTCGCGCGTTGAGATTTTTTGCAGACGTTTTACGACAGATGGCTAAACGTGAGCCAATGATCTTGGTTCCACAAAAGTGTGAGTTGACTACACAAGAGGCTGCCGCATTTCTAAACGTATCAAGACCGTTTGTGATTAAAGAAATTGATGCCAAGAAATTGAAGTGTCGTCTCGTCAATAGCCATCGTCGCATTGAGTTCGAAGAGCTGCTGCGCTACCAAGAACAGCAAAAACTACGCTCAGAAAATGCACTAAAGAATCTTCGTAAAACATCAGATGAAATTGGCGAGGAGCTGTAAATGGCAATAAGTGGGCGTTACACAGCTGTCTTAGATGCTTGTGTATTGTTTTCTCGATTGCAGCGCGATGTTTTGCTAAGTCTTGCTCATGCAGATTTGTATACGGCGAGGTGGACTCAAGAAATTGAAAATGAGTGGACATCCTCACTCATAGCGAGATATCCAGATGCAATAGAAAAAATACCTCATCTAGTTAAGCAGATGCGAGAGGCAATACCTGACTGTTTGATCGTAGATTACGAACCTTTTATACCTACTTTTGAATTGCCTGATGAGGATGATCGGCACGTATTGGCTGCTGCAATTAGGGGAAATGCAGATGCAATCGTCAGTTTGAACACAAAAGATTTTCCAGCTGATGTACTGGCTCAGTTTGACATTGAAATTCAAACGCCAGACCAATTCGTTTTGAACCAAATCATGTTGCATCCTCCAAGAGCATTAACTGCGATCAAAAAAATGCGATCACGTTGGGATCAACCAAGTTTGACGGCTGCAGACATGGTTGATTTATTTGAAAAGAGACAGTTACCTCAAACTGCGGCTCATTTGCGCGACGTCTTGGACCTAATATAAATTCTTAGGGGTAAGCTGCCTGCTCCTATACCCCCCCGAAGTTAAAATGTTCATTTCGACACAAAACGAATGACTTCCATCCCCCACCACATCGCCATCATCATGGACGGCAACGGCCGCTGGGCGCAAAAGCGGCATATGCCGCGCTCTGTCGGGCACGCCAAGGGCGCGGCGGGGGTGCGTGAATTGGTCGAGTTTTGCGCGCACAAGGGCGTGAAATACCTCACCCTGTTCGCCTTCAGCACCGAAAACTGGAGCCGTCCTGAAGAAGAAGTCTCTACCCTCATGGGCCTCTTCTTGCAGTACCTAGAAAAAGAACTCAAAAACCTCTCCCAAGCTGGCGTGCGTTTGCAGGTGATTGGCGATGTCAGGGGCTTTGCGCAGGAGTTGCAAGACCGTATCGCAGAAGCCGTCAAAGCCACGGCGGGTAACGACGGTATCGTGCTGACAGTCGCCGCCAATTACGGCGGGCAGTGGGACATCGTGCAGGCGGTGCAGCGTTGGCAGGCGGCGCATCCGCAGGCTGACGCTCAAAGCCTTAACCAAGAGCAATTGGCGCAGTATTTGAGTACCGCCCACATGCCAGACCCAGACTTGCTGATTCGCACAGGTGGTGAGCAACGCATTAGTAACTTCCTGCTGTGGCAAGTAGCATATGCGGAGTTGTATTTCACCGATGTGTTGTGGCCAGAGTTTGATAAAGCGCAGTTGGCGTTGGCTTTGGATCGGTACCGAACGCGTCAGCGGCGATTTGGGCGGGTTGAGGGGGTTAAGAGATTATGATGATCGAACAAAAACAACTACAAGCCGACGACGACATTACCCTCATAGATATACTTCTCTAACACCAAGTCAGCTTTGGTATTTTTTTCAAAGCTTTATTGGTTTAACTCTGCATAATGGCGTATATTACTAATATGTCCTAAGATGCATTAAGACTCAGCCACTGTCGAGTAGCGAAGATGGTTAGCGAAACGGTTGAGGTCGCAGCGGTTTTGTTATAAAAAATGAAGTTGTCAATTTACTTTTCATCTGCAACCCTTCAAGCTTGCGACTAAATCTTAATCAGTTTATGCACGTTTTAGCTTTTTTTAGATTTTTTCTTGTTTCGACCCTTTATTTTCATGTGGCGAATTTTTCTCATGCATCAGATATCAGGATCTCTAAATGCACCAAGAATTTTGCCAAGCATGTTGAGTCGTCAAATATCCTGGTAAAGGCCGAATACAATGAATTTGGTCAATTGACGGCTTATCAAAATAAATATTTAGTTGCCCGTCCCATTCTTACAAATCGGTCAATAGTCGCTTTTGTTTTTGGGCAAAGTAATGCTGCAAACCATGCCGAAAAATTATTTTCTTCTGATAATTGCAATGTTCTTAATTATTCGAAGGGCAATTATTATTTTGCCCAAGACCCACTTCTTGGGTCTGATGGCACCGCTGGAAGCCCCTGGGTATTGACTGCGAATAAGTTAATAAAAGATGGACTTGCTGACAAGGTTGTTCTTATTCCTGCCGCAGTTAGTGGAACGTCTGTATCTCAATGGAGGCATGGCGGCCGCCTGTATGCAATGCTTATAGATCGATTAGAAGATGCCAAATTAAAAGGAGTCTCCCCTACTCATTTTTTATGGCACCAAGGTGAATCGGACCATCCTTTGACTAAAGATAGCCTTGGGCTTGAAGACTACAAGAATGGAATGATTGAGATTATTTCGTTAACTAAAAAATACCTACCGGACTCAAAATTTTTTATTGCTGTTGCAACCCGCTGTTCAGATAGCAGGCCTCCTAACCATCCATTGCAAGATGTACAGAGGCGGCTCACATCTCTTGACGGTGTTTTCCTTGGGCCAAATACCGATAGAATCGGCAATGACCATAGGGTTGATGGTTGCCATCTTTCAGCAAGTGGTATTGATAGTCATTCTGATGGATGGGTGTCGGCTATTAAATTGGAAGCTAAATATATAGACCTGAAAAATTGATTTAGGTTAATTAATCGGGGCCGGATAAATACTCCGATGATGATTTTTTGGGCTTAGACAATCCATATAAATTTTGTTCTTTTTACCCTGTAACAAAAGAATTCTTTTATTCGCCTACTTGCAAATAACAAGACCCTCTGATTTACTCCAAGCTCAGCCCGTACGGCCTAAATAGTCGATTTAGGTTATTTCAGGCTTTAGCTTATTAGCTAACTTTTGTAGGCGACTTTTGAATGCCATTTATTTTCCTCCAAATGGGCTAATTCGAGATCCGTAAGGCGCTTCTCTATTTCGGTGCCCTCGTGTGGTAACCCTTGAGCAAAGGCCGGGCGGTTGACATTCTTTCTTACTTTCAAAACCGCCACCCGCTCCAAGGTCTCGCTGATATTGAATGTGTTTATGTCTAAAGTTGAGCGTATTGGCCTCTAGTTTGCTCATAAATGACTTTCGAGTCCAACAAACTTAAGCCATATCTGGGGGATGAGTAGGTAGATGGTAATTCTACTTCAAACAAAGCTAAAAACTTTTGGTTTTCGCTGGATAAGTGGCTGTCAAACCAAGCGCAAAAAGGCAATGCTGGCGTAAATTGAATTCACTGATTACGGAGCGGCGGAGAAAGTACCTTCTTTCCCCAATAATTTCAAAAAGTTGACTTGTATGAACTCACGCTAGCTTTCCACGACCCAAATTGAAGATGTGAATTCAAATTCTGAATTAATAGAAAAGAGGCATTCGGCAGCTTAAATTTTTCGATAACCGGCTTTAGCGTACCTTTATTTTTTCAAAAATTGCTATTGAGAGGCCAATCAAAATGATAAGTTCGGCGGCGATGCTCGAATACGCCGCTGCTAGTGTTCCATAATCGGGAATGAGAATAAAGTTCAAGCTAAGGTTGCAAATCGCTGCGAGCGTAGCAATGAGTGCATAAGATTTTTCTAAGTTCAGAGCTAAGGCTGTTTGAGTGAGTACTGTGTTGGGAATGAGCAGTAAGATCATCCAGCAAAGGACCGGTATTATTGCTGCCGCTTGGGTGTAATCCCCGCCATAGGCCACTTGAACTAGTGGGCTTGCAACACATTGTAGGAGCGCTAAGCATAGCAATCCGAAGAGAGCGCTAATTAGCAGTGATTGAATAATGTAGTTCTTTTGCAAGAGTCTCTGTTCATGCAGTAAACGTACCCTACGAAAGATAATGATCGAGATTGGGCTGGCTACCAAAATAGCGGCTTCAATTAGGCGATAAGCAGCTGAGTACTGGCCAATATCACTATCGGATACTTTAAGGATTTTGAGGATAATCAGATCAGAGCGAAAATAAACAGTCGTCGCTAAATCAATCCACAACAGTGGCAATAGGGGGCGATAGAGTTTGAGTTCTAGTGAAAAAAGGGGTTTAAAAAAAGGTTTGAACCAAAACCCCTCTTTGATAAAAATATTAGCGCACAAGGCTCCAATTGCCCAAGTAATTAACAGCTGCCAAGCCTCAGAGTAACCCAATAGAACAGTAATAACAATCAAAAAAGCGGTAAAAGCCCGTTGCTTTAATTGCCATAGACCGTCGGTTTTGAGAAGTCCATCACCTCGCAACATAGCTGACCCATATTGTGTAATCACGGTGCCCCAAAAACACCAAATGATCCCAAGCCCAAGATAAATCTGATTTGGGTAGGCAATCAAGCAGATGACACTGGCCAGTATGGCTGCAAACAGAGAGTAACTCATCGCTATGTTTGGCAAAGCTTCATAAAGCTTGGCGAGATGCTCGCTTACTATAGTGCGCTCGCGAGTTAAAAGGTTACGCATCCCCCCATCAAATCCAATGGCTAGGATAGATCCGATGGCCAAAGCTGTGGAGTATTGGCCAAAATGAGAGTCGCCTACTTGCCTCGCAATAAAAAGACTGAGCACAAAAGAAATGGCGCCTACGCCAATCGAAGATATGATTTGAAAGAAATAGCTCACACGCTGCTGCTCATAGGATAAGTTTCATCTAATATGTGAAGAAATGATTTTCATTCGCCTAATAATAGAGAATTTTTACCTAAATTGCTCTGATTTTGATTTTAGAAAACAAAGTCGATTTAACGACTAACCAGTTTTTGATAAAGCTCAAAATATGAATGCGCCATATCTTTGGCGGTAAAAAAGGCGACGTAGCGAGCACGAGCCTTATGCCCCATCTCTTGTGCTTCTTTTGGGTGGGTCCACAGCCAGGTCATAGCATTGGATAAGGCTTTTGAATCTGAGGGGGGTATTACTAGTCCAGTTTCTTGATCAATATTGATGTACGACGAGCCGGTGCCAATTTCACAAGAAATAAGAGGTTTGCCAAACATAGCCCCCTCTAAAAGAATAACGCCAAAGGCTTCGGAGCGAAGGTTCGATGGCAAAATCACCCCATAACAAGTCTTTAATAAGGCGCTTTTGCGCTCTTCGCTCACCTGCCCCAAGAAAAAAACATTTTTTAGTTGTTGGCATTGTACAAATGATTTTAATTCCTTTTCAATCGGGCCTGAACCCGCCATCACAATGGGATAGGGCGCCAATTTAGCTGCTTCTATCAGGAACTTGAGACCCTTGTAGTAGCGAAATGCACCAATAAACAAAAAAAACCGCTCACCAAAATACTCTTTATAGTGTGTAAAGAGGTCTGCATCAGGCTCGGAATAGGTTTGATCATCTAGGCCAATCGGGATGACGGATGCTTTATGGGTAAAAGTTTGCAATACACCACTGGTTTCCAGGTAATTAGGGGAAGTCGCCACGATATGATCTACGGACTTGAGAAATTGATGCTGCAGGGGCCTGTAGAGTTGCAAAAGTAGTTTTTGCCGAACAATATCGGAGTGGTAGGTCAAAACCGTGGGTTTTTTGGGGGAAACCAGCAGATGAACTAGGTCTGCAAAGGGCCAGGGAAAGTGATAATGGATTAAATCTGCTTTATAAGAAAGTTGCTTAAATAGGCCAATCGATTGCCAAGAAAAGCCATTAGAGGCTAGTTCAAAATTGCGTTTAGACGTAAATAGTTCATATCCATGGATGGAAAACGAGTTACTAGATGGGGTATTGCTCAGGCTTAAAACAGCGTTTTCAACTCCCAATGGGCTAGTGCTGCGTGCGATCTGATCGATGACCTGCTCAATACCACCAAAGGTTTCAGGTAGAGCATTTTTATAAAAGTGTATAACGCGCATGAAGGAATTCTTGTAAATTAATTAATAATGTTTTTGATTAGACCACTATAAGAGCTTAATTTATTAGGTTAAAATAAAGGAAATTTACTTTACGAAAATATCTCAATCAGTGATATCTGCAAATCTGCATGGCTAAACATATTTCGATCGTGGTTCCAGTCTACAATGAGGCTGCAAATTTAAAGAGCCTACATTTTCGCATGGAGCAAGTCGTGGGCTCCTTGCCTCAATATGAGTGGGAATATATTTTTGTTAACGATGGTAGTTCAGACCATTCATTCGAAATTTTAAAACAACTGGCTAGTTACGATAAAAAAGTAAAAATTATTGACTTTTCGCGTAATTTTGGTAAAGAAATTGCCCTATCTGCTGGAGCGCACGAAGCTATTCATTCGGATGGCCTCATTTGTATAGATGCTGATTTGCAGCACCCTCCAGAATTAATATCGACACTAGTTGAAAAGTGGGAAATGGGTGCAGAAGTTGTAGTAACTATTCGTACGGAAATAGAAAACCAGCCTCTCCTTAGGCGAATGGGTTCATTTCTCTACTACTGGCTAATGAGGAAAATGTCGGGTATTGATATTAAGGCGAAGACTACGGATTACAGGCTATACGATAAAAAAGTGGTGGAGGCATTTCTTCAAACAACTGAGCGTGAGCGAATGTTCAGGGGTATTATGGATTGGATGGGCTTTCGTCGGTTGTATGTTGAGTTCAAGGCGGAGGCGAGAGCTGAAGGGCAGGTGGCATATTCTTATGTTAAGTTATGGCGTCTTGCGGTTAATAGCCTTACTGCCTTTTCTTTGTGGCCCCTGAGGTTAGCGGGCTATATTGGTATATTTATCTCTCTAATAAGCGGCACTTTATTTGTATGGATGTTAGCAAACTATTTGTTATTCAAGGTATTGATATATACGCCGCTCGCTATTATTGTGGTAACTAATACTTTTTTGATTGGTATTGTTCTAATGGCTTTGGGGCTAGTGGCGCTTTATGTAGGTATTATTCATACAGAAGTAATTAATAGGCCTCTCTATATTGTTAGAGAGCGCATATTTGGAAAGGATTAAAAATAAGTGGACCTATTGGTTATGAAATTAAAAGAACTAATACTGCATAATCGTTTTTTACGTTTTGGGTTTTTATTAACGGCACTTCAGATTTCTGGTGGAGCTCTAGGTTATTTTTATCAAATTCTCATGGGGCGTTTATTGCTGCCGGTAGAGTTTGCTTTATTTAGCTCTGTTATGGCTTTAGTAATGTTTACATCTGCACCATTAAGTGCAATGTCTATGCTGATTGTTAGAAGAATATCGGCATTAAAGGCTCATAACAGCCTATTGTTTTTAAGGTCTATTTTTTTTCAAATTAATAAAATACTTTTTATTATTGGAATATTCGTTTTTTTCTTGTTCTGGATTGCAAAACCATACCTTCAGCATTACTTGAAAGTTGATGATTCTTCTGTAATCGATCTTTTTTCAGTAATTGTCTTATTCAGTATTTTTCATATCGCTGTTTTAGCTTTTTTTCAAGGATTGCAACGCTTTATTTTCCTGGGGGTATTAGGGTTATCAGGAGTTTTTTGCAAAATCCTAATTAGTTTCGGCCTGATTAAATCTGGGCTTGGGGTGGAGGGCGCCCTTTTTGGAGTGTTTTTAGCTATAGTTTTGATTTATCTGATTGCAACTACAGTTCTATTATGTTCGTTACCTCCGCAGATTACTCATAAAGACTTTGTTGTAAACTTTTCTACGGTTAAGAGAATTATTCCAGTATTAGTTGCCGCTACCACATTTTCTGCTTTGACCCAGCTTGACATGGCTATAGTTAACTGGTATTTTGATTCAAGTGAGGCTGGACTTTATGCTGCTGCTTCGGTATTGGGCAAAGCCGTTCTTTACTTGCCTGGTGGTTTAATTTTGGTCTTATTTCCAATGGTTTCCGAAAATCACGCCAAAGGTACGGAGAGTTTCGGCGTGTTGCGGCAGGCTGTTATTACTACTATATTAGTATGTGGATTCATTTCCCTTTTATACTGGCTTTACGGTGATTTAATTATTGCCATTTTTTATGGAGAAGGCTATAAAGGAGCTGGAAAAATATTGAGCTGGTACGGCATTTCAATTTTGCCCTTGGCTGTCATACTTGTTGCTGAGCATTACTTGATAGCTAGAGGGCGGACATTATTTGCATGGTTATTTTTATTTATCCTTCCAGTTGAGCTTACCGCGATTTATTTCTGGCATTCTGAAATATGGATGATATTGCTAATTATGGGTGGTTTCGGACTTCTCTTGGCTATAGTTGGCTGCTTATTAATTTGGCGATCGGCAAATGAACAAAATTGACTATAATCAACAGATGCAAACTTTTCCTGTCTTAGAAATTAAACACAAAACTCAAAACACCTTTTGTTTAAGAGTGGCTCGCCCTAATGTATCAATTTCAAGTGGGCAGTGCTTTAATGTTGGCATATCAGGCATTGATATAAACCGAGAGTATTCTATGTATTCTGATGCTGCTGCCCCTTATTTAGAGTTTTTGATTCGGGCAGTTGAGGGTGGCTTGGTTAGTACGTATCTACAAAAACTAAAGCCTGGTGACTTGGTTGAGCTTGATGGCCCTTATGGGGAATTCTGCATACCTCCTGGCAGGATCAATTCCAAATTTGTATTTATCGGCAGTGGAACTGGAATTGCACCATTTCATTCATTTATAAAAACTTACCCAACTTTAAATTATCTTATTCTTCATGGAATTAGAAATTCTGATGAGGCATATGATGCTGATGATTATCAGCAAGGAAGATATATTACTTGCGTTTCGCAAAATATAAATGGACAAAGTATGCGCGTCACCGATTACCTTCGGGAAAACCATCTTTCAAAAGATTCAATTATTTACCTTTGTGGAAACCGAAATATGATTATTGATTGCGTTCAAATCCTTTTTGACCAGGGTATGAATGGAGATCAAATTATAAGTGAAGTATTTTTTTAGGAATTATTTATGCGCGTAGCTATTTCTTATCCGCCAATCGTTAATGACCTAGGTCAAAAGGCAATGGTTTCTCAAAATCGAAATGTACAATATTTTAAAGAGCCAACCTATCTTTTGCCGGTGACATACGCGCAAGCTGCTACATGGCTAAAGCGGGATGGACATGACGTATTGTGGGATGATGGAAACGCTCAACTAAAAACTTATAAACAATGGTTGGAAGATTTGCAGAACTGGAAGCCAGATATGGTGGTTTTGGAGAGTACTACGCCAGTGATGAAGTTTTACTGGAAGGCTATTGAAGAAATTAAATCAATATTACCTAGCACTATAGTTGCAATGACTGGTTATCATTCAATGCGCATGCCAGAAGAAACAATGCAAGAAAGTGTGGCTGACCTTGTGATACGAAGTAGTAATGTCGACTTTGTTTTGCATCGTTTGGTTGACTATATCTCTAATAACCCCGCTTGGAGATTAACATGCTCGTTGGAGGGCCTGCATTTACGCATGCGGGGGAAGGAGATTCGATCGACGGGTAATTTTAGGCAAGTCGAACCTCTGGATAAATCTCCTTTAATTGATAGGGAATTTGTTCGTTGGAGGGATTACGCCTTCGAGAACGGTAATTTTTTGCAAACTCCAGGCACATATGCCACAAGCGTAATTCGGGATTGCATGTTTGGAAAATGTACTTTTTGCAGATATAACGGCCCTGAGCTTACGTTTTCAATGATGTCTGTGCAGCGCAGTTTGGACGAATATGAGGACCTTATCAATAATCACGGCGTTAAAGAAATATTTGATGATTCAGGCGTTTGGTATAGGGGAAAAGAAGCGCGCGAATTTGCCCAAGGCATTATTGATCGTGGCCTAAATAAAAAGGACTGTTACTTCGGTATAAATACTCGGTTTGAGTATCTTGATGAAGAAACTATCATGCTAATGGGCGAGGCGAATTTTAGATTTGTTCTTTTGGGGTATGAGGCCGCTGATAATGAAACTTTACAGCGACTAAATAAAGGATACCAATTACAGCATGTAGAAAACTGCTTGAAATGGCTAACTAAATATGGAATGCATCCGCATCTTACTATTATGGTTGGATATTATTGGCAAACTCAAGAGCAGTTAGATAAGACTGTTTCTGAAGTGAAGCGTTTAATGCTGTATGGGTTTGCAAGAACATTACAAGTTACATTATGCACTCCTCTTGATTACACCCCCTATCATCAAGAGTGCATCAAAGAGGGCGTTCTGCTAACTAACAACTATGATGACTTCGACATGAGTAAGCTTATTGTCAAAACTCCAATTCCACACGATCAATATTACAAAGCGGTGAGAGAAATGTATGGAATCGCATTTAATCCGCTTTTCATCCTCCGACAACTAAGATTCTTGTTGAATGGACGTAAGAGAGATTGGCAATTTCTGTTTACCTACAGCATTAGGGCAATAAGACGAGTCCGCCAGCATATCTTTAATCTGACTAGACATGAAGGCATAAAGGCTTCTAAAAGTAGCATTGTTAGTTGAAACGAATGTTTGCATGAACATTGATTTTCTGTTATCGGGGTTGTTGTGCTTGGATGATATTGCTAATAAAGTATTTTTATTTTAGAGCTGATAATGGTTAATTTTTCAATAATTATTCCAGTCAAGGCCATTAATGATTATGTTAGGGAAACAGTACATTTTATTAAGGATTTAGAGGTCGATCAATGGGAGCTGATCATTTTGCCAAACGAGTTAGACAAAGACGAATGGCAAGATAAAAGAATTAAGTTGATACCAAGTGGAATGGTTGGACCGGCGGAAAAAAGAGATTTAGGGGCTAGCTTTGCATTAGGTAAGATTCTTGTTTTTTTGGATGATGACTCATATCCAAACTCGGATATTTTAACAATTGCTACCCCCTACTTTGAAGACGATGAAATAGTTGCACTTGGCGGCCCAGCTGTCACCCCTCATAACGATAGCTTTTGGCAGAAAGTTTCAGGAGCAGTTTTCTTAAGTAAGTTTTCTGGTGGAAATCCGGAAAGATATGTACCTGTTGGCATTGTTAAAGAAGTTGATGACTGGCCATCGGTAAATTTAATGGTCAGGACGAAAGAATTTAAGGCAGTTGGCGGATTTAATACAAAATATTGGCCGGGGGAGGATACAAAATTATGTCTTCAACTTAAAAAATATACAAAAAGAAAAATCTTATACATACCAAATATGATTGTTTGGCATCATAGGAGAAGCGGTCTATGGAAGCATATTAAGCAGGTAGGTGCCTACGGATTGCACAGAGGCTATTTTTTTAAGGCCTACCCTGAAAATTCCAGAAAGCTAATGTACATCGTACCATCTATGTGGTTGATATTTTTAATTATATTTGTTCTAAACTTAATAATTGAATATATTTCGAATGATATATTTATAGTTGGATGTATAGCCTACTGCATTGCATTAATTAAAGCATTTATCGATATAATTAAGTGGGAGAATGTGCCAATCGGACTTGCGGCTATTATATATATATTTTGTACACATATGGCATATGGATTCAAATTTATACAAGGGCTAATGACTAAAAATATGAAAAGTAAACTTCGTTAAAAATATAAATGGAGTAGTAGTTTTGAGTAATCCGCTAGTAAGTGTTGTTATTACTACTAAAAATGAAGAGCTAAATATTAGCAGATGTTTAGACAGCATTTTTGAACAATCCTATAAAAATATAGAAGTGATTGTAGTTGATAACTTTTCGTCAGACAATACAGTTGAAATTGCAAAAAAATATACAGATAATGTATATTTATTTGGGCCCGAACGATCTGCTCAAAGAAATTACGGAATGATTTCTAAGTCGACGGGTAAATATGTAATTTATATAGATGCTGATATGATATTGTCCCCCAGCTTAATAATGGATTCATCGGAATTTATGGAAAATAATCCAAATATTGTAGGATTATATTTGGGTGAGATAATATTAGGTGTCAGATTTTTTAGCAAAGTAAGGCGTTTTGAGCGAGAGTTTTATGACGGTACACCAATAGATGGTGTAAGATTTTTTAAGAGAAGCTGTTTTGTAGAAGTTGGTGGATTTGATGAAATAACATTTAAATATGGAAGTGGCGAAGATTGGGACATTGGGAAGTCTTTAAAGTTGAAAGGAGATATCGCTATGCTGGATAAATTTTGTGGGTCAGGAGCGAGCGATTGGAGTTGGAAGAAATACATTGAGAAAAGAGGTGTCAAATATAATCCTAGATATTGTGGCTTTTATCATGATGAGTCAGAAATTAACTTAAAAAAATATTTTCTTAAGAAAAAATATTATTCAACGGGATTTTTAGGTTACAAGGAAAAATGGGGAAATGATGACGATATTAAGTGTCAATTAGGGTTTATGTCGCGATATTTCTGGATTTTTATGAAAAATAATGGCTGGATTAAGTTAGTTAAGAACCCGCAATTAACAGTAGGTTTATACTTTTTGAGGATAATAGTAGGAATAGCATATTTAAAAACTTTGTTGGAGATGAAATGAAGATATCAGTTGTCATCCCAATTTATAATCAAGCTATTGTTTTTTTAGAAACATATAATTGTATAAATAATCAAACGTACCAGAATTATGAAATTATTATTGGAAACGATAGATCCACAGATGAGATAGGAAATATTGTAGAAAAAATTAATGATGAAAAAATAAGATTCTATGATTTTGAAGAAAATAAAGGATATTGTGAAAATCTTGCGAGAACAATAGAGAAAGCTAACGGCGAGATAATATTGCTTTTAGGGGCGGATGATATTTTTTCTAAAAATTACTTTGAAAGGGTTGTTACAGCATTTGAAGATCCCAGTGTAATGGGAGTAACTAGGGCTTATTACTGGTTTACAAAATCAGTTTCAGTTCCAGTAAGGGTGAAGTCGCATGTGAGTAAAAATCAAATGAATGATATTAAAATAAACTTAAAAAGTGACAAGCAGGAAATCCAAAAATTACTTTCATCATGTGATCAACTATCTTTATTAGCATTTAGATTGGAGCAGGGTTTGCATAATCTAATAGTAAATGATATGTTTACAGCGCATGTGTATTTGATGGTGAATGCATTAAAAAAAGGAAATATTATTTTTCTCTCAGGTATGCCGCTTGCGGTAAGAATTGGGGTAAGTCAAACAAGACTGATATCAAAAATATATAATAGTAGTCCAATTATGCAATGGGTCAAGCTTGTAAATATTTTATGCGACCATGACCAAAAGCTAAAAAGTTATCTCCTTGAAAGCTGGATATTAAAAAATTATATTGGACTCTTGCAAATAAGAAATTACGGATCTGTAAATGCATTTTTAAACGAAGTTTATATACTCGTAAAATATAGAAAGAAAAATTTACTCTCAGTAACATTTGTAATTATAGTTATCTTATGCGCAATAATTCCAAGGGCATTCTTGTCGCGATTTGTAGATTATATTAAAGAGAAAATCATTTCACCAAACCTGAGGGGTATCCAGCTTGATTGAAAAAAAAATTGTTAATTATTTATATAATACGAGAATATTAAACAAAATAATAAAAACATTACCAGGAGTTCTTAATTCTGCTCTAAGTGATTGCGAATCAGTTTTAGATATCGGATGTGGACCTAAAAGTCCTATATCCAAGCAAACAAATATGGGTAAAAAAACTTTAGGTATTGAAATTTATGAGCCCTATTTAAATAAGGCTAGAGAGAATAAAACACATAATGAATACTACCTTGGATCGCTAAATGAGTATATTATAAATAACAATGGTACTAAATTTGATGCTGTTGTATTGATTGACATAATAGAACATCTTCCAGTTCAAGATGCATTGGAATTAATCAAAAAAGCGGAGAGTCTTGCAATTAAGAAAATTATTATTAATACACCAAATGGATTTGTCGAGCAAAAAATGCTTGATGGAAATCCATATCAAGTCCACCTGTCCGGTTGGACTGTAACCCAGCTTTCAAGTATGGGGTATGTCTGTAAAGGACTGGCTGGTTTAAAATTACTTCGTACCGAGGTAGAAGGAGGCGAAATGGGTGATGATATTCTCGTAAGTATTAAATATAGACCAAAAATAATATTTTTTATAATTTCTGCAATCTCACAGATATTAATTTATAATTTTCCTCGAATTGCTTTTTCGTTATTTTCAGTGAAAATTAAATGAACAAGCAAGAATATGATTTATGCATTGTTGGTGCAGGAATAATAGGTCTTTACTTGGCCGAACAAATACCTAAAAATAAAAAAATATTGTTTCTTGAAAAAGGCAGCTGTCATTCATATCTCGATAGTATTCAATTAAATAAAGAGAGTTCTGAAAGTTTAAGGAGTAATATTCAACAAGTTGGACCTCTATTTGAAGTTAATCATTGGGAGGGCGATAGACATTTTCTTTCATTTATGCGGTTTTCATTGCTTGGAGGAACTGCGAATTTTTGGGGTGGTGAAAGCTTAATTCTTTCCAAAAGTGAGTATGCTGATGCCCTTGGTTGGAATGGTGACACACATTATACCAAATATATTAATCAATGTATCAGAGCTTTGAATTATCTCAATAAAAATATTAATGAAATAAAAAATATAAAAGAATGCGAGATATACGAAGATAAATTTTATTATGCTAAAAATTTCTCCATTAGAAATAAATTAAAGAAAATTTTGAATGATAAAGATGGAAATGTAGATATAATATATAAAGCAAACGTAATTGAATTTGATAATGAATCAATTACCTATTTGAAAGAGGATGGTACATTTAATCGAATTAATGCAAAAAAATTTGTAATATCAAATGGTGGTATTGAGTCTGTAAAGTTATTAATGCAGAACAGTAGATATAGTAAAATTGAAGCGATGGGTAGTGGATACGAGGAAGTTCTGCATGGACAGGTTGGTTGGATACCGGATCATATTAGCCATATTAAATCTTCCAATTTAATTCAAGATAACAAGTTGTGTATAAGAGGAAGAGTGCAATTTCAAGGAAAAAAATACAGTTATGTAACAAGGTTTGAAAGTGCTGTTAGATTTGAGCGTATTAAAACCTGGACAAGGAATTTATATAGAACAATATTATTTTCCAGTTATAGGAGAAATAAAATAAACATAGGTATAGATAAATTTTTTTATAATAAAATTAAAGTTTGGCTTTGTATACAAGGTTATGGTTATTCAAGTGATAATAAAATTTATACTGGTAATGACAAAGATAAGTTTGGCAGTAAAAGAATTAGAATAAATTGGTCTAGTAGGATAAACTTCAATGAATTAATCCCAGTGATTCTTGATCAAGTTAATAATTATTTATCCGAAACAGGACGCCCAGAAATAGTTGCTTTTGTATCAAATGAGGAAAATAAATTAGGAATGCTTCATGGAGGAGCGCATATGACTGGCGGAATGGGAGATGCTGAAACTAGGAAGAGCATAATAAATACAAATTATTCCCTAAATGCATATCCCAATATCTATATTTGTAGTAGTGCTTTATATACAAGAGCACCTGCCGCTAACTTAACATTAACAACAATGACAATTGCAGAAGAAATTGCTATGCAAATAAATTTGAATTAATTATGAATATAATTATATTTGGTGGTAGTGGTAAAGTCGGAACTAAAGTTAATAGTTTCATAATAAAAAATTACAAAAATAAAAATTTTAAAATAATCAATATTAGTAGATTCGAGCAGTTGAAGGTTGAATCTTCACAAGTTGTTTATTCAAAATGTAACTTAAGTAATGAAAAAGAAATAGAAGAAATTTTTTTAATGTACAGGCCGAGTGCTGTTATCAATTTATCTGTTTCATATGGTGATTATAAGGATCAATTTAATATTAACGTAAGATTTGTTAGCATTCTTTCAAATTTCTCAACAAAATACAATTCAAAATTATTTCATTTTAGTAGTTCTGCGATATTTTTAGACAGTGCTGGATCAATTTATAAACAGACTAAGATATTAGGAGAAATTGAGGCACTTAAATCTTCAAATATAATGCTTCTGCGAATCTCAGCTCAAAGAAGTAAAATTTCTTTCTATAGCTTCTCTCTTCGTTTGATAAAGATATTGCCAAAATTTATATTTCAATTTATACCTCAAGAGTATAAAAAACTAAGATTAACTGGTCCTATGGATATCAATGAAACAGCAAAATTAGTCTCAAAATTAGCTATGGGTGAATATTTCAAAAATAAGGAGGTGATTAACTTATTTGGCGCTAACTGGTTTTTTTTGTTTGATGATAAAATAGAAAGAAGGTTAAGTGAACGTGATACTGCTGATCTTATAAAAAAAGAGTATAATTTTCATGTGACTTTATGTGATGATTTATTTAGAGTTATAAACATTAACAGAAATTTTTTTTAATATGAAAATATTTATATCAGGTGTTGCAGGATTTTTAGGTAGTCATATCGCTGATCGCATGATTGATTCAGGCCATCAAGTGGTTGGAGTTGATAACCTTGTTGGAGGTTATTTAGATAATGTTAATGATTCAATCGAATTTTATCAGTCTGATTGTTGTTACTTGAATTCTATGGTTAAGTTCATGAGGGGTTGTGACGTTGTAGTCCATGCAGCATGTACAGCCTACGAAGGATTGTCAGTATTCTCCCCTAATTTGATTAGCCAAAATACATATCAAATTACATCAACTTTGCTCAGTGCAGCAATACAAAATAATGTCAAAAGATTTGTTCACTGCTCAAGTATGGCTAGATATGGAGAGCAAGAAGTAATTCCATTTACCGAGGATATGATATGTAAACCTCAAGATCCATATGGAATTGCTAAATATGCTGCTGAACTTTTAGTAAAAAATTTATCTGATATACATGGCATGGAATACGTAATTGCTGTTCCTCACAACATTATTGGATCAAGGCAAAAGTATGATGATCCCTATAGAAATGTTGCTTCAATAATGATTAACTTAATGTTACAAAATAGACAACCCATTATATATGGAGATGGTGAGCAGAGAAGGTGTTTTTCATTTATTGAAGATGATATATTTTGTCTTGAAAAATGTATTTTTGATAAAAATGTAGTTGGACAAATTATAAACATTGGACCAGATGAAGAATTTGTATCTATAAATGAATTAGCTCAGTTAATTTCTGAAATACTAGTTTTTAAATTAGAACCCATATATATGCCAGGAAGACCGCAGGAGGTTAAATTCGCAAGTTGCTCTGCTGATAAAGCAAGAAGATTGCTTGGTTACCAAACAAAAACAAATTTAAAAGATGGGTTGTCAGACATGGTAGAATACATAAGGAATAGGGGACCTAAAAAATTTAAGTATCATCTGGATTTAGAAATTCTCAAAGGAAATACGCCTAAAACTTGGAGTGAAAAGTTATTTTAATGTTTAATAATCTACTAGACTTAAAAAATTTAAATCAAGTATTTAGCCAGAACAAATCTAAATATGGATTCGGTTTTGTTGTTATTGATGATTGTATAGATGAGGTTCTTTATACAAAACTTTTAAATGGCTTTCCTAATTCAAACAAAGAATCATCAAATTATAAACAGGGATATCTGGGACAATATAAAAACGAAGTTAATCCAAATACTGTTGATGAAGATTTAAGAAATTCCGTTAGTAAATTTTTGCAGTTTGAGATTGTTAAATTATTGGAGCATATTACATCAATTGAAGGGATTATTGTTGATCCTTCATTCCTTGGTGGAGGTTTTCATCAAACCTTTAGATCTGGCAAGTTGGGAATGCATACTGATTTTAGAATACATGAAACCTTAAAAGTTGAAAGAAAATTAAATTTCATCTTATATTTAAACGAAGAGTGGAGGGACGATTGGAACGGTGCTTTATCCCTTGCTGATAAAAATAAACTTAAAATTGCAAAAATTTATCCTATAAGAAATAGGGCTGTTTTGATGGAAACAAATAGTGTTTCATGGCATGGACATCCTGAAGAATTAAATACACCTGAAAATATATCAAGAAAATCATTGGCTCTTTATTATTATGTGTCACTAAGTGAAAAAAATGATATTAAAAATTATAATACTATATATACAAATACTGATGGAGTAACTATATCGGATAGAGTAAAAATTATAAGTAATAATCTATTGCAAATAATAGCAAACGACTATATTCCTCCAATTTTACTTCGGCTGTTAAAGGTTTATATGAGAAAAAAATAAATTATAATTTATTTATTTATTTATTTTTTTAACATAGCTTGAGATTTTTCGAATTTTCAATATTTATTTCAAATTTGTTAATTACCTGTTTATCAAGCTGTCTTTTTTTTGGAAAGTGCTATTATATTATTGTTCAATTATACTAATTAAGCTATTTAATTTCTATATATATTTTAATTAACATTTAAAAAAATTTATAAATAGGTTGTAAGAACTTGCACTCATTATCTGCCATTATTGTTAATTATAATTCAGGAAATTTACTTGAACTTTGTATAAATTCAATTATTGACTCTGATTCAATAAAAGAGGTTATAGTTGTTGATAATTCATCTGAATTCTTAAAAATATATAATCATAAAAAAATAAAATATTTATATCTAGATCACAATTATGGGTTTGCTTCGGGTGTTAATATAGGCGTATTAAATGCAAAATATGACGATATTCTTGTTATAAATTCTGACGCAAAACTAACTTTTGATGAAATTGACATATTCATTGATGTATCCAAAAATTTAAATTATTGTATTTCGCAGCCTAAAATTTCAGACATTGAAGGTATTCTCTCTGACGGTTGTGGAACTTATTTAGATACTACATACTCATTAATACACAATAATTATCATGGTAATCTCAATTCAAACATAAATTATGAGGGAAGGGTTTTTTCTATTAAAGGAAGTGTTTTCTTTATTGATAGGAAGATATTTAATCTTATTGGCGGAATGGATTCTGATTATTGGTGCTACTGGGAGGAAACTGATCTATGTCATAGATCACAAATTTACGGTTTCAATGTTGGCTTTGTGAATTTGTGTAAATTTTCACATATAGGTGGATATACATCTAATAAATCAAGCAAGGTAAAGGTTCACTCTTATAATTTTGCCAATAAATTAACAAGCCATCTTAAAAATTTAGAATTTAAAAACTTACCATCTGCTATTATTTGGCATTTTGTAATTTCTGGAATTTTCTCTTTACTGGCTTTATTTATTAAAAGAGATTTAAAGGTTTTACTTGGTTATATTTTTTCATTATTTATAGTTATGTCTAGATTTAAAAAAATAATAACAAAAAGAAATATTATTCAGAAAAATAGAAAAAAAAGTGATTTAGAAATTTTTAGAATGATAGGAAAAAATATTTCAATTTCTTACTATTATAATTTATTTAGAAATTTCAAATAAATTGTCTCTTTCTATTATTAAAAATAACATATCTCCTTTCCCTTTAATGTTTAGAAAGTATATTAAAATATGAAAAATTGCAATAATAGGAAAAAATATCGGTAGTATTACAAGATAAATCAATAAATGATATCTAAAAGGAATTTCCATTATAAAAAATATACTAGAAATGATGCTCCATATAGTTGTATCTGTAGTGCTGTAAACTTCTTGGAAACCAATTTTTTTTATTAGATAACTAAGTGATTTAGTATTAAAAATAGTGCGGTGATACGGTGAGTAAAAACCAACCCAGGATTTTCTAAAAATACTATAGATAGGATTTGAGGTAATTGGTGTCCTTATAATTATTAATCCATCTTTCTTTAGATAGGGAATATAACTTTTTAGTATTTCTTCTGGATTATCTAAATGTTCAATGACGTGATTAAGTGTTATGTAATCAAATTTATCTTCATTTAGAAGTAGTGTGTTTGAAGTTAAGGTTACGTTTGCATCAGTATAAGACTGATTAATGAAAGGGTCAATACCCAGAAATTTCGAATTTTTATTAAAATACGAAATATCGAATATAAATTTACCATCAGCACAACCTATATCAAGTAATGAGTATGACTCTTTAGATAAATATTTTTTGTAATTTTTAAGACTATATGGATCATCAAAAATCATGGCTAATAAAAGACCAAATACAGTAAAGTTACCTAAGAAAAAAGAAGATCTTATTTTTTGAAATTTATAGTTTAAAGAAGTCTTAGCAAGTCTATTCCTACCAAAAAAATCAAAATTTATGGTTTCATTAACAAATGCATCGGTTGATACTAAGTTGAGGGCGCTACATCGATTACAATAACAATAAATTGATTGCGTCTTAGTATCTTTATATGCGAGGTTTTTAACCGTAATTTTAGATGAAGACAAAGTATTGAAACAAATTCTACAAGTATGCATATTAAAAAAATCAAATATTCGAAAAAAATAAGTTTTTTGATAGTACTTTTAGCAATTAGCATAATGCTATTGTTATCTTATCCAGTAACTAATTTTTATGTTGGAGGTGATAATACCCTATTGTACAATATAAATCCAGAATTATTTCTGGAAAATTTTGTAAACAATAATAATTATAACAATGAACTTGTAGGTGTAGGAAGACCTTTTCCACAATCGTATCTTAAAAATTACTTTTTAATAAATAAAATATTTTTGATTTTCGGAATTAATCCTGCATTTATTTATTTATTACTATATTTGCTATCGATTCCTTTCTTTTTATTTTATTTTTTTGATGGTGAAGATAATTATATTTCAGTATGTTTAATTTGTATATTTTTACCCTCTTTAAAAACTGGTATAGATCATCAATCAATGTCATTGTTAGTATTACCATTATTTATAATATACATGATTGGATTTAAGGCGTTGGTTGACAAAAATTATAAGTTACTTTTCGGCGTTAATATAATATTCGCCCTGTTACTTCCTTCAATCTCATTAACAATACAATATTTTATTCCACTAATTATTTTTATATTTTTTGTTATTAATAAAAAAATTTCTTTTATTAAATATTCAATTATTTCTTCTATTTTCTATTTGATAATGAATTACGGACTTCTTATAGATATATTTTATTCAATAATAATACCAGGAGGATACATTGTAGAAAATAAATATATAAGTAGTTTAGGTTTTACTAAAGGTGAGGCAATTAATTTTATTTTTGCATTTTTTGGATCACTGCCAATTGATTATTTTCATGTGCCACTAATTAATTTGTTACTAAAAATTTATATTTTTTTAAGCCTCATAATTGTAATTAGCAAATTTAAAATAATTTTACAAAATCCAAAAATTATTATAATACATATTATTATTGCTGGTATATTTTCTAGTTGGTTTATTATTGATTTATCTCACATTAATATAATATTATCAGAGCATATTAAATACTTAACGGCGTGGAAAAATACTACTGATAAATTTACATATTTACTTGCAATTTCCTATTCTTTTTTAATGGCAAATTTATATGGAATGAAATTTAAATGCTAAAAAAATTATCAATTTTCTTATTTTTATTTTCATTAATATTTTACTTTTATTCTAATTATATTAAAGAAAATGATAGTTATTTACCTCTTAATTTTTGCGCTGACATTAGTGGTGCCATGAAAAATAAAATTTTCATTACGGGAAAATCAAAAACTACTAATCTTAATAATTATATTGCCGAAGAAAAATTAAATTTCAAACAATTAAATTTCATTGAGTATATTTACATACAATTATTTTCTAACTTTATAGAGGATATAATATATTTTTATGAGCAAAATTTAGTTGAAAAAATAATAATATCTAAAAACGTTTCTTTTACTATATCAAGTGAATATGAATTTGATGTTAAGAGAATAGATTCACGTGCATTAATTCAAAGTAATTTTACAAATCTTACTAACGAAAAATTAAAGTTTATATGTATAACTAATGAGAAAAAAACAGAATATATAATTCACAAGTCACAAAATGATATGCAAGTAGATTATTTTAAAGTAAAGGATTGTAATAATTTAATTATTGCTAATAATATAAATATATGTTATTTGCCATATCAATACATGGGAATTGATGGGTTTATTCTAAATACTGAAAAGTGTAATATTTCTGCACTTATTAAAAACAGTCTTTTTTCGTGTATTTTTAAATAAATTATTATGGATACGTACAAAGTAAATATTTCTTTAAATCTTTATCTTTTTAAAATTATTTTTTTCTTTGAATTAAGGATTACTAATAATTTTAATATATATTCAAAAGTAGTACCAGTTACTATTGGATTATTATTGTTTGCTATACTATATTTATCTTTGCAGAATCTAAATACTCTATATAATAAAATTGATAATAAAATATATAAAGAAATTCAACATGAATTTAAAGACTTGGAATTAAGTGCTAATAAATTAAATGATGGCAATACACTATACCTTCCATTTAATAAACCATCATATTTATATATTGATAATGTTTATTACGGAACTAATTTTGTTAAATTATATAAAAATAACAATCAATTAATTTTTTCAGGTGAGCTTTCATTTGGTCAGTTTGGTGGACAGATTTTAAGAAATTTAATAATATCAAATGATTTAAATGGAGTAAATAACTTTCTAAAGCATTGGAATATTAAATATATTGTAAAATATAAGTATGATTTTTTGGCATGCAATCATAAACCAGAACATTATACTTTCAAAGAAACATGTGATATGGTTGAAGGTAGTAATTACATTATCAACGAAAGTAGTTTTCTAAAAAAAATAAAAGAAACTAAGAATTTTATTTTATATGAAATAACTTTTTTAAATAGCAATTTCGATTATGGATTTTCGTATTTAAATTCAGAAAATACAATTATTCCTTCTGATAAGGGTGTTGAATTTAGTTTTTATAATATACCAGCTTTATGTTCTAACATTTACAGACATGAATTTTTCGATCGCCAAAGAATAATCTCACGTTTCTATACACCCTATGGTAATTGTATTGTTAAAATAAAATGAAATATTATTCTTTTGATATTTTATTTAGATTATTTTTCTGCATTTTTATTGGTCTATATCACATCAGGACTGATTTAAATGATCTTTTCTTTTTCATAAATGGATACTTATTTGTTGATTTCTTTTTTATAACATCAGGTTTTTATTCTAATAAAATAATAAATTTTTCATTATTTAAACGATATGGACTATTAATATTAATTAATTTTGGTTTAAATGTTATGCTACTTTTATATTATAAATTAAATTCAATAGACTTTAAAAGCATTGACTTTATAGCTAATACACTTGGACTTAGTTCAATTTATTCAAGTTTTACAAAGTTCAATTATGTTTCTTGGTATCTTGGCGTCGATTATTTTCTTTTCTTTCTTACATATTTATTTTTTAAATTTAATAAATATTATAAAATAATTTTGTTATTTGTTAATATTTTTATAATTATTGTTTTGAAATATAACATTGATTATATTATATTAATCGATAATTTTGATTTTACATATGGAATAAGTGCATTTATAAGGGGGTCGATATGCTATTTTTTAGGTGTGAATTTAAGAAACATTTATACTTTTCAAATTAATAAAATATATTACTTTATAACAGTTTCGATATTATTATATTTATCACTTGTAATTGCTAATACAAGCCCAATTAATATTTATATTTATATGCTATTTTTGTCAATTTGTTTATTTATAATTTATTTATCTAATTGTTTAGGTGTGTTTTTTTCTTCAAAAAAAGGTATATTTTTAATTTTATCTGCTTCTATATTCTTTTTAGTCCATCCATTGAGCATTAAAATAAATAGCATTCTCTTCGATAATCATGAGAATTATTTATACTTGTTATCATTTTTAATTATCTCTTTTATTATTAATATAATTATTCTAAGAATCTATAATCATGTATCAAGATAATTTTTTAAAGTTTGCTAAGATTTTTATCGTAATTATTTCGCAATTATCTTTTATTATAATACCTATATTACGCTATTATTCATTAAATAGTAATATTTTTGATTTTGGTATTGACCTTAATTTTTTTTACAACTATAAAAATTTTTACGACATTCTGTCAAGATTTCACTTTCAGCCTATTATTTTTATTATTAGTGAGCTGTTGTTAAATTTTCAACATAATATGTATCCTTACATATTAATTATGTTGCAATTTCTTACTATTAGCTTTTTTACAATTTTTTTATACTTTAAATATGGTTTTACAATTTATTTACTATCAATATTTAACCCAATTATCTGGGGTTTGGTAACAACTTTATTTCATCTTGATTTTCTATTTATATTAAGTTTTCTAATTTTTGAATTCTATTTAAGAAAAAAATATTTTTTTGCACTACTTTTTATTATAATATTATCTTTAGTAAAGGAGATATTTATTTTATTATTATTGAGTTACTATATTGTTTATAAAAAAAATATTTTAACTATAATATCTAAGTACTATAATATAATAATATTATCATTGGCGATTTTCTTTTTATTAAATTTTATTTACATTATGTTCATAAATATTGGTAATTTATTATTATTTTTTTCCAATACTAAATATTTAGAATCCCTTTACTCATTGGTTAAGTGTTTTTTAATCCTTTTTTTACCACTTATCACTCTTATATATACTAGACCCTTATTAATAATTCAAATAACTTTAGTAATTTTATTTTATTTTATTATTGGTAATTCGCAATTGTTATCATTTAATAATCATTATTTAATACTTATATATGTTCCATATATTTATCTGTGTATTTATTTGTTAGATAATTTTAATTATCATAATATTATCAATATTAAAATTAAAACTTTTAAAAACTTATTAATAGTTTATTATTTATTTATAAATATATTAATTAGTGTTTCGCCACTATCTAGAATATTTTGGTCTTCAAGTTACTCAAATTTTAATTTTAAAAACTATATTATTGATCCAAATACGGATTTAATTAAAAATAGAATTACAGAGTTAATTTCCGTAGATGCCAATTCAATAAGTTCTCAGAATAATATTTTTTACTATAAATTAGCTACATATAAACATTTATATTCATTTCCTTATGGTGTTTTTGAGTTTGATAGTAATAATATATTTAATTATGATATTAATTTTAAAATTGTTCCGAGTGATTATATAATTATTAATCTAGATAAGGCTCTTTATCTTGGTGATATTTCTTGTCAGAGTGTGAGTTGTAATAAAGATTTTTTGAATTATTATAATTTTTTAATTAATAAAATTGAAAAGAAATATTCAGTGATTTATTACAATAACGAATTTAAGATATATAAGAAAAATGAATAATAATTTAATTATTGCTGTAGATGCTAGGACCCTTTCTGAGCCAATTACAGGTATCGGAAGATATACTTTTGAGGTTCTTAAGCGCATGGTATTGATGGGAAATGTATCATGGTACTTATACTCTCATAAGCCAATTATTCATGGGGACTGGGCAAATTGTAAAAATGTGAAAGTTTTTACAACTAATTTGCCTGGTCGATTATTGCGTATGCTTTGGGCGCAATCATACCTTCCTTTATTGATTAAATTTCATGGTGCTACACATTTTTGGTCACCAAGTCATCGCATTCCATTCTTTACTCCATTTTATGTTAAAAAAATTGTTACTATTCATGATTTTGTCTGGAAATTCGCTGGCCAAACAATGCGTCCATTTAGTAGATATATGGATTCTATATTGATGCCTTATGCAATAAATACTGCTAATGTAATTATTACAGTTTCAAATAGCACGGCTATAGATTTGAAAATACTGTTTCCAAATAATTTTTATAAGGTAATATCAATTCCACTCGCCGCTACATTGTTTTCAAAACATATTTCTAAAGATAAATATAATTTTAAATCATTTGGAAGATATATATTATTCGTCGGGACTTTTGAACCAAGAAAAAATTTACAAAGGCTACTAATAGCATTTGAAAAATCAATTCATTTTATTCCTTCTGATGTAAAATTAATAATGGTTGGAGGCTCGGGCTGGGGTAACCTATATATTAATGAATTATTAAAAAGGTTGATTTCGCAGAAAAGAATAATAAGATTGGGTTATGTTTCTGATGACGAATTGTCCCTTTTATACCGCGATTCACTATTTTTGGCAATGCCTTCTCTTTATGAGGGATTTGGATTGCCAGTAATTGAGGCAATGTCTTTTGGTGTTCCATCTTTATCTTCAAATATCTCATCTATGCCTGAAATTGTTTCAGATTCTGGTTTATTGGTTGATCCGTATAATATTGATTCAATTTCACAAGGAATCATAGAACTTACAAATTCTGAGGAACTTCGAAAGAAACTTAGTTATAATGCTTTGTTAAGAATTAAAAATTACACATGGGATAACACGGCTAAAAATACATTTGAAGTTATAATTAATAATACTATTAAGGAGTGATTACTAAATATGAAAAAGATTCTCATTGCTGGAGGTGCTGGATTTCTTGGCTCTCACCTCACAGAAAAACTAATTAAAGAGGGCAATGAGGTTTTAGTTGTCGATAACTTCTTTACTGGTACTAAACAAAACCTAGCTCATATATTGAGCAACCCTAATTTGGAAGTTATGCGTCATGATGTTACCTTGCCGCTCTACGTAGAAACTGAGCAAATTTTCAACTTAGCATGTCCAGCCTCTCCTGTGCACTATCAATATGATCCTGTGCAAACAATTAAGACTAGTGTTCATGGTTCAATCAATATGCTTGGACTTGCCAAAAGAACAAGTGCTCGTATATTGCTTGCATCAACTAGCGAAGTTTATGGCGACCCAGAAGTTCACCCTCAACCAGAGGAATATTGGGGCAAGGTTAATCCAATAGGTATACGCTCTTGTTATGACGAAGGTAAGCGCTGCGCAGAAACTTTATTCTTTGATTATCATCGTCAGCATCAGCTGGATATCAAGGTGGTTCGAATTTTTAACACCTATGGACCACGTATGCATCCAAATGATGGGCGCGTTGTAAGCAATTTTATTGTGCAGGCCTTACAAGGTAATGATATAACTATTTATGGTGATGGCCTTCAAACTAGGAGCTTTTGCTATGTCGATGATCTGATTGATGTCATGGTCAAAATGATGAATACTGATTTTGGTTTTACGGGCCCAGTTAATATTGGTAACCCAAGTGAGTTCAATATGCTTCAGTTAGCTGAAAAAATCTTGAAGCTGTCGGGTAGCAATTCAAAAATTATTCATAAACCATTGCCCTCAGATGATCCCAAGCAACGTCAACCGAATATTGATTTGGCTAAAGCCAAGTTGGATTGGCAGCCAAAGGTTAACCTTGAGGATGGTCTAAAAGAAACGATCGCTTACTTTAAAAAAGTTGTTGGATAAGTCAGTTTTTTATCAATAGAAAGTTTTTTAATGAAAATAGCAGTCGTTGGCACAGGTTATGTTGGATTATCAAATGCTATATTACTCTCTCAAAATCATGAAGTTGTATCGTTGGATATTGACTCCAAAAGAGTCGAGAATCTCAATAGAAAAATATTACCCATTCATGATGAGGAAATGATTCATTTTTTGAATCATAAGCAATTAAATTTACGGGCGACTTTAGATAAAAGTGAAGCATACACTAATGCGCAGTACGTCATTATTGCCACACCAACTGATTACGACGAAGAGTCAAAATTTTTTAATACTAACTCTATTGAATCTGTTGCTAAAGACGTAATGCAAATAAATCCAAACGCGATGATGGTCATTAAGTCAACCATTCCCGTAGGCTATGTCGAAGGTTTGCGAAAAAAATTAGAATGTCAAAATATTATTTTTTCCCCAGAGTTTTTGCGTGAAGGAAAGGCACTCTATGACAATCTATATCCATCCAGAATAGTGGTTGGAGGGCGTTCGGAACGCGCTAAGATATTTGCTTATCTATTAAAAGAGGGGGCCCTCAAAAAAGATATCCCTACTCTTTTTACTGGGCCTACAGAGGCAGAGGCGATTAAATTGTTCGCCAATACCTACCTTGCAATGCGCGTTGCCTATTTCAATGAAATCGATACCTACGCCTCGATCCATCATTTGGACTCTCGAGAGATTATTGATGGAGTAGGCTTAGACCTTAGAATTGGTAAGCATTACAACAATCCCTCATTCGGTTATGGTGGATATTGCCTGCCAAAAGATACGAAACAGCTTCTTGCTAACTATGAATCGGTGCCGCAAAACTTAATCCAAGCTATTGTTAGCTCAAACTCTACTCGTAAAGATTTTATTGCAAGTGAGATCCTTAAGAGGAATGCTAGGGTAGTCGGAATTTATCGATTAGTAATGAAAGCCGACTCAGACAATTGGCGCGCTTCGAGTATCCAGGGAATTATGAAGCGGATCAAAGCTAGGGGTGTTGAGGTAATCATCTACGAGCCTATGTTGACCGAAGATAATTTTTTTAACTCAAAAGTAATTTCAGACTTTGATAAGTTTAAAAGTCAAGCAGATCTAATTATTTCAAATCGTATCAGTCGAGAACTAGATGATGTATCTAACAAGGTTTACACAAGAGATCTATTTGGAAGTGATTCTTAGGCAAATTTAAGTTTCCTCGATATATCGAAATATGGTAAAAGCTTTTATCCACAGGCAGCTGTTGGTAAGAATGGGAAGTGAGGCGAAAGAGTTTGCAAGATATGCTTGACTTGTAATATATGTGAGTGCCCGCTAATTCGTGGCTGCAACTTCGCTGCACTAACAATTCTTTTTGGGTACGTTTAAGATTCCATTTTTTATAAGAAAGAAAAGTATTTAAATAAAGAGCTTGGGTTTAGTAGAGGAGTAAAAATGTCGAAAGCGCTAATACCAAATATCAACTTAGTACTCAATGAACAATCTAAACTACGTTGTTAGCTTATGAAACGATTATTTGATCTGGCCCTTGTCTTGATTTTAGGAATTATGCTGTTTGTCCCTTTCATGCTAATTGCATTGGCAGTTCGTGTGTCTTCAAGAGGGCCAGTAATTTATTGGTCTGTTCGGGTAGGGGAAAATAATCGATTATTCAAAATGCCAAAATTTCGTAGCTTAATTACAGAAACACCCGAATTAGCATCGCACTTATTAGAAGATCCGTCAAAATGGCTGACTCCCATTGGATCATTCCTTCGCAAAAGTAGCCTAGACGAGTTACCGCAACTATGGAGTATTTTGTTAGGTGTTATGAGTTTTATCGGGCCTCGCCCCGCACTATTTAATCAAAAAGAATTGATTGAACTGCGAACAAAGATGGGCGTTCACACATTAAAGCCAGGGCTTACGGGGTGGGCTCAGGTCAATGGGCGAGATGAGATTCCTATCAATCAAAAAGTGAAATACGATGCTGAGTATTTAGAGCGTAGGAGCCTTATATTTGACCTCTATATTTTATGGTTGACTTTTTTGAGAGTAATGAAAAGTGAAGGCGTCTCTCATTAACGTTTTTCGAAATTACTACCTATTAGCTAACTTTAGATCGTGAATTCATGTTGATTGAATCAATCAAAAAATTTTCAGAGCGTGTGCTCACTATGCCACGTTTAGCCAAGCAATTTTTTGTGATGAGTGTAGACTTTTTTCTTTGTGTTTTAAGCGTATGGGCATCGTTTTATTTGCGGTTGGGAGAGTTCTCGGTTTTTAACAATGCCACAACCACGCCTGTACTGATAACTTCCGCCGTCTCCATCGCTTTAGCCTTACCGATTTTTGTCTCGTCAGGACTGTACCGTGCCATCTTTAGATACAACGGATTTCCGGCGATGATGACTATGGCACGGGCGATCTGCATTTACGGATTAATTTTTACAGTAATATTTACTTTCATCGGA
>Ga0214921_10002445_pt1 | contig 30153 bp, 21 predicted proteins | sample LL1505_MetaG_FD_177992 | JGI IMG/M metagenome (GOLD analysis project Ga0214921, IMG submission 177992) | Freshwater microbial communities from Lake Lanier, Atlanta, Georgia, United States - LL-1505 | ecosystem: Environmental > Aquatic > Freshwater > Lake | place: USA: Georgia | collected...
CTGCTGCTGCTGATGGTGCTGCTCCTGCTGCTGCTGGTGGTGGTGGTGCTGCTGCTGGTGGTGTTGCTGCTGGTGGTGGTGGTGGTGATGATGATGATGATGATGATGATGATGATGATGATGATGATGATGATGATGTTGGTGCTGCTGCTGCTGCTCCTGCTGCTGCTGCTGATGGCGGTGCTGCTGCTGCTGCTGCTGCTGGTGGTGGTGGTGATGCTGCTACTGCTTCTGCTGCTGATGCTCCTGCTGCTGCTGCTGACATGTGTGATGGTGGTGATGGTGATGGTGATGGTGATGCTCCTGCTGCTGATGCTCCTGCTGCTCCTGCTGCTGCTGCTCCTGCTGCTGCTGAATTCTCTAATAAACGTTGTCTTGATAATGTATACATTTCCAAATGACCATTATGGATTGGATTAAATGAACCACCATTTACAAGTATTGCGATTTTTTTAGAATCTTTCGCTGATGATGATGATGATGATGATGATGATGATGATGATGATGATGCCCTCCTTATTTCATCGATTCGTTTTTTAATTTGATTGATGACGCCATCTACATTATCTAATCCGAGGTTGAGGTGAGGAATAGCAGCACCATGGGGCGTTTTCTTTGCTAATATTAAGTCATCCACCATTATTTGAGTTTTTGAGTTCCAATTACGTCGCGCCCAATTTAAGTATCTTGGAACTACATCAGCTACTTCATAATCCGCAGCGTTGTTTTTTATTGCGTGGGATGCTTTTGTACCTCCAATAGAAAAATAATTTTTGGGGTCATCTTCTTCTTCTTGTTTTTTATCGGTTAATTTATGTTTATCTTTACCAGTCCAAGCAATAATGATACTTTTTGGTAACGTTAAAAATGAATTAGCAAAATTGATACAATCCTCTACATTACCAAGATTATTCCTATCCGGTACGTAGATAATATCCTTATCGCCTATATATCGCATCGTAGTGAATGGAATAATTCTAAATATTTTAGTGTATTTTGTATCACTCAATATACCTTTCATATTACCCATTATATGGCCTTGTCCACTACCCTTTAGTTCCATGAAATCAATTGGATTTATAATACCATCTGTAAATGTCGATGGTAACGCCTTATCATCGTGCTTAAAGTTGTATTTATTAAACATTTCAGCTGTCTGTTTTTGATTAGCTGAATATGTGATACCAATATGTTCATAACCACGTTTTATTAATGCATCAATTGCTGCTTTAATTGGAGCGAAAATTAGTTTATCTTGTTCCATATCGCGATGCCAATTTCCGTCCCCTTCAACTACTTGAACAACGCTGCCGGTAATGGTTGTTAAGTTATCATTCTCGAATACAAGCAAATGCGGAGGAAATTCATTATTTATACTATTCCAATTGTTTATTTGTTGTGTTTGTGCACCATTACATAAATATAGTCCGGGCATAATACTGGAATGAATCGGATTAATTATATTTATTTCAGTAACATAATGACCACTATTTAATGTATTACCAATATGCCATATTAAACAAACTAGCTTATATGTTCTGCCATTAAAATTATATATTGTAGTTGGATCGTCCGTATAATTCAAATTTGGCATATAATTTTTTTTTGTTTTTCTATCTTCGGATTGAACTGTTGGAGATAAAAATATATAATCATTCGATTTATAGGTTACAAACTCATCTGGAACTATACGGGACAATATACTACGAACATCCTCAAATCTATGAAAGATTATAAATCGATAAAGGTTATGCAAAATGTTACCGGGGTCACCTGTAATATCTAGGGCGATATCTTCATTTCTATTGTAAGATTTTGATAGTAATGTCCTTTCATACCTATTTGATATCTCTTCTTCTACATTCTGCTTTAAAGTAAATTCGGCACCTCTTGATGCATTACGTTGTTTTTGGTCTAACAAATGAGCGAATTCATTAATGTATTTTTGAATAACTGACATAATATCATTATTACGGTCATATTTACGACAAGCATAAAATGATATGAAATGTTCAACTGCGGAATCAATATATCGTTTAAAATTACTATGTTGGTATGTTCGGGATGTGGGTTTATCCATTATACTATCATATACGTTATACTCGTCATTTATTTTTCTACTCAAACATGTAGCCTGATTATGAATCTGACCATTAAACTCATCTGTAATATTCGCGCCATTTAATGACACTGGTATATTATCTAATACATTTTGAATTGTTAATGGGCTATGTCTATCTAACTTACGTGTAATACTTTGTTGTAATGGAATGGAAATTAAAAATGACCTATCATCAAGTTCTTCTTCTATCTTATCAATAATAATCTCCCTTAAATCATGACTTAAATGAATAGAATACCTTACATTCTTACTATTGAAATTAATACATGGAAATAGTAACAATAATAATTCGTCACATGTCTCTTGTTGGTGTGAAGCCAACTTATCAAACAATTGTATTTCAGGACTATTCGCGTTTTCCTTTATTATTTCTTCACGAAGTGCCGAAGAACCTTGTAACAAGGCGCCAATCTCAATAACACGCGATGCCTTGCCGACAAATGGATACGATTCCTTATCTATAATAATTGATTTAAACAAATGATGAAAATATTTACATTTTTCAACAGATTGTGATGATGTTTTAATCCAATCTCTAAATTTTTGAGTATTCATTAACATTTGAAACGTGCTTTGAACCCAACATGAGGCCGCTGGTGAATTATCTGATAATCCGTATATTGGATTAGGTAGTTTTTTTACTTTTTTATAGATAACATCCGTACTGAATGTTTCTTTTGACATTATCACTCTTCCTACTATAGAATCACTATAATTAACTATATACTCATTCTATTTTTCTTCTATACCAAATACGCTATTTCGCTCCTCCCCCGCCCCCGCCCACCTTCGCAGGTTGTGACGACTCGAACGTGTCATCCTTAAAGAGCCGATGATACTTGACCAGTTCTAAATGGTCCGTTTCTTCCTTCTCCTTCTTCGCCTTCTCAAGTGTGTGAAGGGCGTTACTGATTTCTAAATCACTCACATTTTTTTGAGGCCCATGTTTCTCTTCCGTCATCGTATGTAAGTCCCTAAATTTGGAAGGAATCACGCAATACTTGCTATCTACATTCATGAGGTGGTCTGCCACAATCGTAAAACATGCGGTAATAACAAGTGCGTAATAAATACTGCGAGTACCCATCCAACTCACAGCGAATACCAGAACTTCCTTGCTCATCAGGTATTTAATCCATGATTCCGTAGAAGAATTCAAATCTAGGTTAATATACCTGGACCCGATATTTAAAATAATCATAACAAAACCTGCGAAAAATGTACTGGTATTCAGGTTATGGAAAAAGTTATGAGCGGCGGTAAGAACCTTCGAGTTCATGATATTATTCGCAGGGGATTGTAGTGTGAAAAAGTTCGTTTTCCCGGAAAATAAATCCGTAAATGATTTCAGGGTGATGGGTGGAATGAGAGGGGATGATGCGATAGAACCAGGTGCGCCACCAACTTGTGGTGGTTTAGGTGCGCCGACTCCCGTCCCTGCGCCGGTGCTCCCTGAGCCTGAGCCCCCTGCGATTTGACTCGCCCTCCTTCTAAGTGATGTGCTGCTTCTGCGACTATGTTTATTCTTTGACATGAGGCCACGCCTACCTAAAATAGTAATAATGTTGCCAACTATTACTATTACAATAGATTATTTCTTATGATTTGCGTCGTCCGCGGAACGCATTTCTCAGTTTTCGCATACCCTGACGCGCACCTTTGTTAAATTTCTCGCGGATTTTGAATCCTTCCACATCAACTGCCGAAAGGTCTTCTTCTATACTAGTCGGCGCCATAATCGATTCTTGAGATTTCCACTTACTAAATATTTCTTTGAACATCGTTTTGATATACTTGATTTTCCTCTGAAAATCGGTCATCGGCTTGCCATCGTTGTCGTCATCGCTGTCGTTGCCGTCATCACGTTCATCGTCGCTATCATATGTGTTGCGCAAATCATAACCGCCCGCTTTTCCGCGGTATGAATTCGGTCCATCTTTTACATAAGGTCCATCTACCTTTTCAGATATGTCTAGATGAGCGTTGCTTTGTTTATACGACGTTGCCGCACCGGCGGCACCAACAAGTTCTTTATGTTGCGTGGCTTTGTCGGCGGCGGCGGCAGCGGCGGCCGCCTTCTTACTCACATGACCACCACCACCACCATTGTTTTCTTTTTCTTTTTCAATACCATCCTGATACGTTCCAAACGCCGATGTAAGTAGCACAATAGACGCCATAAGTATTAAAATCGCGATGGTTCGTAATTTCATTTCTTTGAATATTTATAATACTCCTTCCTATAGTAATACTGTTTCCTATATTATTCCTATATAATATTTACTTCACCCCCAACGGCCGACCTCCAAAATAATACGTAATGCCATATAAATACCGCTTTTCGTCATTTGTATTATATGTATCATCATATAGTGGTATCCTGAAAATATTTTTATCGAAATTAGTGGAAACGGCATTGTCCCGCATAATCTTATTGAGAAGATTATCATTCGAAACTGTTATTGGCTCTAGAACCGTTAAGTCTTTGGATAAAGGACCATAGTTCACACCCGACATATCAAATATAATAATATCATTTGTCCGTTGAATAATCGCCAGATACGCTAATATCATTCGAAGTTCTTGAATAATAGTCTCATCCACGCCAACCGTATATAAAAACGACGAGTCATTCTTTGTTTGCGTTCGCATCATCGAGAGAATTTCGTCAATTCGTTTGCGATACCCATACACTTTAGTATATACGTTCAAATGCTTTTGTTTCAGCGCATCTTTATCTTTATACCGTTCATCCTTATCAATTCTAGAAATTAAATCACGGTATGTCTGGTCGCTGGAATTATCACCTTTTTCACCCTTGTTCAATGGTTGAATGTTTTTCATTTTTTCGGCGTTTGTGGTTCCAGTAATGAGAGAAACATACGACGCATCAATAACCTTATTATTATCAGTGTTCGATAACGTGATTCGCCTATATATATCTGCTGTAATATCTGCTGTAATATCTGAATTCGTATTGAATAATATGCTGGTATTGAATCGTTTCAAGCATCGTTCTATATGAATAATATGATTATTTACATCGTTATACATCTGTTTTTTTGTTATTCGAAAATCTTCCATCCCCCTCTGGCTTCGATATACTGGGTAATATACACAATCCATGAAATATTTTAATCGTTTTTGGTTTATGTTGTCTGTGTTTGTGTTGTTATCGGTAACATTACCAGCAAAATCGTATATTCCGCTTAATATGGCAGTTCGCGACCCAATAAGTTCATTATTACCGAACATAGTTATACCCCCAGCCCCTGTCCCAATCGAGCACTGCTTGCTTTTGAAATACTTATCCGTAAAGTCATTACTGTCTTCCTCTATGAATTTATTTGACCGCTGGTAATCTTTACCTGAGTTATCACCTTTTGTAATTTTCGGAAGCCAACCTAGTGAAAACCCCTCTTTGATAGGAACGCCGGTTGTAAGTTCATCTTTATCAACACCCCCCGAACGAGAGGGGCCCCCCATCTCCGCCCACGACCATAGAGGGTTGTCGTCACTTCGCTCTATGATTCGAAGCCCCTCCGCAGTAATTACTACGATACATAATAAGACAAATAATACATATTCCCGATATACCAATAAACTGACTAACCCGATGAACAATATTATCTGAAGAACCGCAAATGAAGCATCGGTATAAAAGATGTTATGATAAATCCATGATAAAATATATTGAAGATAATATTGGAGTTCCATATGATACGACTACTATTATTAGACTAGATATAATTCATTACACATATACACGATATTCGTATTGTATATGTATATATTCGTATGTTATCTGGCCGCGAGCCAACGATTACTTATTCTTAAGCATCTTGTTAATATCGCTAACTAAATCCGTTTGGGTTTCAGCGCCCTCCTTCTTATCACCCGCTTTTGCGGTTGGCTCACATCCTTCACCTTCGCACTTCTTTTCGTCTTTCGCCCCGGCTTGTCCTTCGGCACCTTCGGTAACGTCATCATCATCACCTGGAACAGCCATACCTTCAAATCCGTGGTAGCCGCTCATTGAAGCAACTATTGCAACAAACACCACGGCCAACAACCCAGCGGCAGTATGTTTCAATGAAAGAAACACAACAGCCGCAACAAAGATAAGCTTGCCAATAACGTTATTATACAAAAACCCGAGAAGATTGGGTTTAAGAAGCATGATAACGATAACCACCAATAAAACACCTAAAGTGAGTTCTTTGCTCAATTTCACCATTTTCGTCTTATATACATAACAAATATATTTTTCGTATATAACCGGAACAATCTTCACCGAATTAATATCTCATTTTTTTATAGGAGAACATGACATCTTTAGGTTTTTCGGAATATGCCGAAAGTAATAATAATGAGCCCAAAAATAATATTCGTCGAAATGGAAACGGCGGCCTTAAAAATCGAACCCTAAAGATTCCTCGAAATCAAGAAACGCCGACACAACCGAATAATCATCCGAATGATCTTGCAGCATCGGCCGGAAAGAAAATAAAGCAAATCAAGGATTATATCGAAAATATTCATCGTAAAGGAGGTGAAGATAGTGAAGAAGACCCCGATGACTCGTCGTCGGGGTCTTCTCTTCTTCCAGCCTATCCCGCACAAGGAATGGGTATTTATTCGACCAACGTGTCGCATTCCGGAATTATTCGTGGTGCTGAAACAGTATCTAGCAAAACATCACCGGTTGTTCGCAAAACGACACAGATGAATTCCCTAAATCCAGGTTCGTCGTATTCATCAACATTATTAGAAGGAATGGACACGGCTACGCCAACAATATCCAACATCGAGAGTCCCTATTTTGAGAAATTGACAGGAATATCTGGTGCGCCAAAGAAGGACACTATGGCTACTGCCGCAAATGCCACGAAAACTGCGCCATTTAGCACAAACGCATACGCATCACAATATTATGAACAGTTCGTTCCTTATGCCGAAACACTTGCCAACCAGTTGGCTAGTGGTGGCGGCGGTGGCGGTGGTGGCGGTAGCGTATCTGGAACAAATGCCGCATTGATTGAAAAGCTGAACTATATTATTCATATGCTTGAGGAAAAGAAGGACGAGAAAACTGGTCATGTCATCGAAGAACTTGTTTTGTATTGCTTTTTAGGAATATTTATCATTTTTGTCGTTGATACTTTTACACATGCAGCGTCGGGTGGGAGTGGCGGTGTAACTCGAAGTGGTATGTTTGGTGGTATCGGCCGACGTGGCTCGGCAACACAATATTATCGAAGATAATGCTTGCTGGCACTGGCACTGGCACTGGCACTGGCGCTGGCACTCTCTATATCATAAGAATATCTTTACACAACGTTTGGTCATGTATAATGGCATTATATAGAATGTAATACCATTTATCCCGTGATAACAATTTCCACGCACGCGCATTAGACGCCGACACAGTGATATCATCAATCAACCGATGATTATGTGCCAGCGTATCTATTATGATACATCTAGTGGAAGTGTTTTCTTTTTTTGCGTCAAGTGAAGCAACCATTTGTGCTGCTAATTGAAACCCGGAGACGAAATCGGTGTTATCGCATAATGTTTTATGTTGGATCGATGACATCAATAATAAAATACTTTTGTTGGCTGCCGAGATGGTACTCGTAGTCGTATTCGTAGTAGTACTCGTATTCGTAACAATCCTTTTCCCAAATGCGTCATATTTGGGTGTAATAACCGGAGGGATATACTTTACGAGAGCTGTAGATGTATTTGAAATATGTTCGTGAAGTTCAGATATACGATTTCCCTTTGTTGTCATTCGCTTCTTGACCCGTGTTTTATCCGTGCTGGACGAATGCGGTGGTTTCATTGCCTTCATCCATGAAGGCGCAAACAAATACACAGCAACCACACGTACTTGGTTGAATATCAGCATATAAATACGATACAATCCTCGTTCGACGAGAGATTGGAGTTGCGTGAGTTCGTTGAAGATACAACACCGGAAATCTCTCGAACATTCATTTATAAAAGAATAAAAAAGGGCGAAATTCACAGATGACACAGCGACAACCGACATTCCAATGCCGATGCCAGCGATGAGGCTTGGCAGCGCCTGCGCCTCTGGCATAGAAAATATATATGAATACACTGTCGAAAATGGAATAACAAACCATGGAATTTCACGATAACGGTATAATGTTTGTTCGCCTGCAATCTCTCGAGACTTCTGAATATATTCCGTTGTTTCAAGAAGTTCGAGAGATTCGCGCTCGCCAACCGTGTATCTTTCCCAAGCAAGATATTCGCACATATAAATGCTTATAGAACGATAAGGAACTGCCGATGACGATGATTCGAATGACAACATAATCCGGGGTGTTAATACCGATACGCCTTTTATTACATCAGCGCCTATCAACCTGTCATTAAGAACACCGACAAATACTGAAAGACCAAACGTATCTTGCGAGAGAATAATTCGTAGTGTATCACAAGAGATATACACATAAGAGTCCGTTTCAATATCTCGACGCCCCGGCATTATGATTTCCGTCTCTCGACGAGATAAGAATGCCGCAATACTCTCGAATGGGACGTCGTCATCTGTCTCACCACCACCAGCAATATACACATTTACATTCGTATGATTTACATGATTCAAAAATGGATAAACTACCGCGTTACAACATCGTTCTCCGAGAGATAATGGATTCATAATACTCGTCCGATGACGGCCATCAGTTCCGCCAAACCGACGTATCGTAAATCGAAATGTCAAAGGTTGGTTATACCAATATAAGTATTTGAACTTCAATATACAAACACACATGATAAATATTGAGCATACAAACACGATAATATAATGAAATAAGAAGGGTGATGTGCTTGCTACTACCGCTTCCAGAATGTCATTCATTATATTATAAGGATAAAATACGCCTACATGGCTTACGCTACCTTTTTTAATATGAACAAATACTGATATTCGTTCAATACATGAACCAGATCCACTTGTCCGGTTATAGTGAAACCAACTTCTTTTGCGATATCCAACATCTCTCGGTTCGTAGGCATGTAATATGTATGAATATTCTCTCGGACTTTACCGGTTTTGTCATCGATTAACTTTTCTACGAATTTCCCGACATTTTTCTCTCCAGTCTTCGCCGAAGACGGAGGTGGAGCGGTAAAATCCGACTTGTATTGAAAACTGCGAAACTTGACGAGAGAATTTGTGATACGTTCTTTCGCAAATTTCTGCGGCGTAACGATAAAGAGTGGTTTTCCACCCGGAACAACGGGGTCAAAATGGTTTCGGTCAACAAGATGGAGGATAAGATAACCTTCCGGTTTCAACCACTGATAACAATTCCGAAGAAATGCGCGCTTATCTTTTACATAATAGACCGTAAAATAAAAGCAGGTTAATACATTAAACTCTTCTTCACTAAATAGCATTGGTTTCATAAAATCCCCCTGAATGAATTTACATTTCGGATATAAATCTCTCGCGTTTTGAAGCATCGCGTTGGATTTGTCACAACCTACCACATTTAGCGCGCCTTTCTTGGTGAGTTCATGAACATGATGACCGCGACCACAACCCAAATCACCAATCTTGAAATTCTTGTTTTTGTTATCTGAGTTATTCAAAACACCAGTAATGTTAATAATCTCATCTACTTCCGCCTCTATTTTATTCGGCTGGATGAATAGTTCGTCATAAATATCCGCATAAAAACTGTCGTATATCGAGTCATTTTCATATACCTTGTATTTATCGCTCTGTTCAAATCCTTCTATGTGAGACGATAAGTCGCGCTTAATAAAACAGAATATCATCAATAATATGAACAAGAATGTAAGTAATTCCCATCGCGTTATGGATTGAATATAAGCAGAAAACGATTTATAGAATGCCACCATTTACTAGTATTTCGTTATAAAATATATTATCGTTATTCTCGCGCGAAAAAAAACAGATGAATTAGTATCGAATGACTGACCCAAATGAGATAAATGATATTCGCGGCGAAAGCGATTTTCGAGGTATAACCTTTTCTGCCTATAAAAAAACAGATGTACGCAAAGAACTATTGAATAGTCTATCTAGTTCTAAAATAGAACCCGCTTGTTACTGGAGTGCGGAACTCGTATGCTCAGGACATTATCTTGAACTGTGGGATATCATTGTCACGTTTGCGAGCAAATATATTCATTTAGCAAACCCTAAATTACCACTTTATATTGAAATGCGTTATGAGAGTTTTAAGTCGATTATATCGAATGGCTATACTGGTAATGAACTCCGACTACGAAACCACCCAAAGATGCGGACATTATTCGCAGAAATAGTTTGTGTTCTCTCTAACTCGAAGCGCCAACATAAATACGAGAGCGTGAAAATCAAGAAGAAGGAAGAATACGATATTGTGACGATGTCACAGCGCTTGAAAGCCCCACGGGTGGATTACGCACGGGCATTTTTCAGAGAAAGAGACCCGAAGGAGATTTTTATCGCAATGAACGAATTTGCGTATCATATCTCTCGCGACTCTAAAAATACACTCTTGGCGTGTTACTGGGTTGAGTGGATTGTCGAGTTTGAGACGATATGTAAGGCAAAGAAAGAAACATGTCGATGTGAGCGTCGGTCACACATCCCAGTCGACGATAAACTCCAATTTGACCCCATATGGATGATATGGGAAATGATTATTGCGCGAAGTAATGATGTGGAAGAGCATTCGCCACTGACTCAAAAAATCGTGAATAGTCTTTTACGTCTATACTGTATTCGTTTCACTCCGGGTGTGCGTAAGAAGCGTCGTTATCTCGTTTATTTTGCGATTTCACTTCTTACGACGGAATATGACAGTAAAATTGAGATGATACATGACCGACTCATTATTGAAACAGCGGTGGGGAATATTAACGGGATTTACAAGCAAATCAAGCAGCATGAGATTAGTCCAGATACAGATTATTTGTTTTCATCCGCAGGATATAATGGAGACAAACATGGCGATTTAGAGCGCACAATAAAAAGGTTAGAAGCCCTCAACTCGATGAATACGATTGTCCGGAAAAAAGATGATGAACCAGATACAACACAAGTACCCGCTATAATTCCCAAGAAGTATAGTCCATACGAATAATCTCTATATCTACTGTATATAGACAGATGTCACTTCCTTCTTTTAAATTCACGAATCTTGGCGCCCCGACAAATAATGAAAGTGCTAATAGCGGGTTATCGTCATTATCCAAAATGCAGAGGTCTGGTATTTTGTCAAGTATAAAGGAAAAGGCGCAAAACACGTTTAAGGACGTAGAACTGCCGTCTCTCGAGTTATCGGATAGCAACACTGACGGAAGTGACACTGACAGTGACAGTTTTTTCTCTATCGGAACCCTTATCAAGTTTATTCTCATTGTCGTAATCATATGGTTTATGTGGAGCAGTTTATCGACGAATGGTGATTTTCATTTAGGAATGGGGGAATTCGGTAATAAAATAACATCTTTTTTCAAATCGATGGAAGATAAAGGGCGTGGTCTTGTTGCTCGTATCACGAATACCCAGATACCTCTTGGCGAAAAAGATAGCAGCGACTCCGATGACTCCGATGACTCCGATGACTCCGACGATGACGGTCGCCGCAACCACAACAATATAGGCCTACCCGCAATACATCCTCACTCCACCACGACCACCACCACCACCAAGCCACATCGCGCACCAGTTCCGCCATCGATGACCAATAGTAGTGACAAAAAGCCGGGATTCGTTACTGACGACACCAAATATACGTTCTTAGATAAAGCCGACAAAAGTTATACAGGTTCCGCACCACGCGCGGATGATAGTACGAGTGTAACACAAAAACATCAAAGCGGGAAGGGTGGATATTGTTATATTGGCGAGGACCGCGGATTTCGAAGTTGCGTAAAAGTAGAAGCCACCGATAAATGTATGTCTGGCGAAGTATTCTCACGACACGATATTTGCGTGAATCCGAGTTTGAGAGAATAAAAACATTAAAATGACAGGTATTTGATTTCGGGTGTATATGTAAATGACTCACTTGTTTGTTGCTCTCCGTTCGAATAGACAAGCGTTATGGTAAGAAAATATTCTGTGCCAACAATAATAATTTCAGAACCGGATGAAACTGCCGGTATTCGTATTTTATGTTCTCCCGTTCCTGATATAGGTTGTCTATCAATATTAATACTTGTTTCATACACCGAATTCAATCCATTTACACGAACATAAGATATACTGTTGGTCGATGCGTATTCAGTATTAATCGAAAATATCATTTCAGCATATGATAATCCAGATGAAGTATAATATCCGTCTATACTGAATATAATCGCCTTTGCTGAACTTGGATTTACTGTAACAAACGCGCGCGTACTTTCAGTACTTGTCAGATATCCATTATACGCTTCAATAACGGCAGAATACGAACCATCTACTAAGTTATTATTATTAATAATCGCAATATTGGCACTGTATGACACCTGAATATCATTTGAAGATAAGTCGAATGGATATGTAATCCCCGACCCCATAGAAGATGGGGGTGTAATCGTAATATTATAGTATTTGATAGCACTACCGCCGGAATCAGGTCTCTTCCATACGATATTGATATAGTTTCTACTACTATCTGCTATCAACGTCGAAATTAATCCAAATTTTGATGTCATCAATACATTCGTGGGTATTCCAGGTTTCATCAGTGTTCTAGCGGTTATAATAGCCGACTCTGGACCCACGCCCACACTATTGATGGGCTCTATCTTAATTTCGTATTTATTTTGATTTATTAAATTACGCAAAACATAGCGGCGGATTTGACCTTCCGCAGAAACAACGCTATTAATATTCAGTGATATTTTTGTCCATGTTGTATCGGGAACCTTACGGTAATACAAGTTATACATCGTAATAGATGGTCCATTATAGGATGAACTACTACCACTGCTTCCTATATTTACTGGGTCGGTCCATTTTAAATCTATCATCAAGTTTTGACGTTCATCTGGAGCGTTTGTAAAACCAAAGTTGGTAATAATTGATGGAACCGATGATGTTTTCAGAGTGAGTGTTGCGGGGACACTCGATAATCCACGCACATTCCCCGAATACACCGATATATAATAAATCGTATTATCTCGGATTTCTAATGACCCAGGTTTTCTCTGAAACACAACAGAATTACCGTTGATTTCACCAGAATTTTTATTGAATGTAGCGACACTACCAGCGGCAGGCTTATATGGAAACACGCTTTCATATGGTGCCCATGTTTTATTATTATCAGAATAAGTAATCACATATCCAGTGATTGGAAATCCGCCGTTGGAATCTGGGGCATCCCAATTCAATGTAACACGCTTATTCACGTTGTCATAATCACTAATGCGAAAGTTTGTAGGCTCAGTTAATACCGTTGTAGATATATTGGAGGTGAGTTGAAGACCCGCTTCATATGTATAGGTCCGTTTGTAATTATACAAATTCACAGAAGGGTCATAGCACAATAACCTCTCCTTTCCAGGAACACCACACGCAGTTGTAAGACCGCACAAAATCCGACTATTTGCGGCTGTCGGCGGACAAATCAATGCGAATGGACTAGTCGTATCTGTTACATACTTCGTCGAATTACCGATATTCCGCATTAATTCACCGCGGGATGCCTTTGCGTATTTCTGTTTTTTCGTTAAACCACCAACGTTTTTTTCATACTTTAGAATCTCGGCCTTGCGCCGCATATCATAAACTTCATCTACCTGTGTAACACTCAATTTCGCTCCAGTAACGATATCAAATAAATTAGATGAACGACATTCTGGATTAAAACGTGTCCAAAACTGGCGATTATATGGATTTGTATAAAATAGATTGGTATTACAATTGATAACTGAAGGTGTTATTTCAAATATATTCACATCGAACCTAGCGACTTTTTGATTGAAATTCGTAGTCGCGGATTGAATTATGGTTATGATTGCGGTGCCTGAACCATATATATATGCGGTATAAACCGTCGTCGCACCGGTTCCACTGACACTTATTTTCAATATATTTTCATTAGACGAACTAAATGAAAAACTCGCATCTGTATCTGTATTCGTTGAAGTAGGAGGGACAAGGATAAATGACCCTTCCGATGTCATTTTGTTCATATCCGGCAACTTATACACCGTACTTGAACTTCCAGTATTTTTTTCTGGAATTTGATTGTTGAAAGTTGGTGTCGATTTTTCTATGATAATACTAATGGTTGTACGATAATTTTCCATATCACCGACACGCTGCGCCGACCGTTGATACATCGGTGTTTCTTCTTGAAAAAATTTGATAGGTATATCAATATGACTGCCACTCGGCTGAAGCGTACTCTTTTTGAATGTAATTCGATTACCAGTTATTTCAATGTAGTCGTTGGATTTCGTGAATGTACGCGGAAGAGAAATAATGCTTAAATAATATTCAATTTGTGCGTAATCCGGTATTCCATTCACTATATTTTTACGCGTCGTGTTGGCGAAGTCCGAAAAATTAAGGTCAATAAACCCATTTAGATATTCACGAACAATTTTGCCGTTTGTATTTGGAATAGAATTTGTTTGAAGTGCCATGGTCGTTGGTTCTGGAGTAGAACCTGGGTAGATACTACCAACGCCGGTAAATGGATTATGACTAATATCAGTCGTGGTTTTTGTTATTGTAAGTGGAAGTAATATCTTTTTTTCAAGATAAGATGGAGGAGATGCGGCTTGTTTCATCTCCATTCGAAGTGTCATCGCCGTTTGGCCATAGATAAATCCGCCACTAATATCATAAACGCCATTGATAACAAGGACATTACGATACGGAAGGCGGATATTAGCCGCGCCTTGATTTTTATATATTCCTGACGGATTTTGTAAGTTGCCAGAGTCGCCCGATGCTTGTGGTATTACATAATAATCTCTGTCTAGCGATATGACCGATACAGCATAGCTATTATTTGGGAATGAAAATCGGATTGGTGTGTTGAAATTAGATGAAGAAATATTGATAAGTGGAATTACGCCGATAAGAGTTGAACGACGATCCACAATTTCTCTTGGAACATCTGTGTCTCGATATCCAGCGCCTGGGTCGGTGCTTGGAATCGTAAATGTACCCGGTAAAAGTGTGAATGTTGTATTATAACTTAAAGAATATATGTTATATCTGTGATTGTCATCACCTACATTGAAATAAACATCCGAATCTGGTCTGTCTTGTTGTAATGATGGCGTCCATGTCGGCTGTTGAGCCATTATATTTTTTTACACCAGTATTGCTGATATGTGAGCGTAAAAAAATATTACCGCATGTACCAATTATTCGACAAATAAGACCCAGCGTTCTTTGTAGATGATGCGCTTCCAGTTGATGAAATCATTTTCATGTTAGGACCTTCATCCACGATGCTCTTGATTTTATTTGCTCCGACCGAATAATTGAAATACTGTATAGTAGATATATAACCGCTAAAACGGTTGGCTGCCTTATTCTCACCGATATTCACCTTTCCATAATTTTGAAGAGGAATACCAGCCGTTTTTCGTCGCTGAGCTAGACGACCGTTGATATACAAATCAATCACGTTATTTGTTACACGAATTACGGCATTCACCCAGTTTTTAATTGGAATATCGGTTGCTATGAGACGTTCATGTAAATTTTCGCGTGGTGTAGCTGTATTATCACTTTTACCAGAGACATCAACGACCGCAAGTAAAGAAACATTTACACCCTTATCAGTTCGGTCTGGATTACTATCCGTAACTGAATCTGTAAAACGTATATACAACCCTGGTGCGTTATTCGGGTAATAAATCCCATCACCGTCCGACTTTGTTCCTTCACCGCCTTTGCTAAAGATTCTTGAATACTTACCTTTTTTAAGCGGAACTTGATTGATGAAAAACCATGCCGACCATGTATATTCTAAACCGCCATCTTCATTCATAGAACGTGAGATAAAAACAGAATCCGGCTTGGATGGGTCCTGTTCTATCTTCATCGCCATATCTTCCGTATTCGCAGTTCCATCTAAAACATACGGCGACATACTTGGAAGCATAAAATACGACAATCCGATAATTGAAAGCTTCACTGCTACCGAAAACACAATGAATACCATCAAAATAAATGCGAACTTTGCGACAAGACTGTTTGAATCCATAAAATCTCTTATACCAAAACCACCAACATTAGATGAAGAAAGACCTGCGTCACTCGGTTTCGAGAAACTAGATGTTATTCCTTTTAAAAATCCGCCGCTATCGCCACTGCCACTATCATTCATATTTTTGTTATTATTAGAATGGTTACTAATATAAATGAATAAAAAAACAATAGATTCCTGAATGTATTGTTTTTTGTATTTGTCATTGTAATAATATTATATTTATGTGCTCACAGAAGCTTGCTCCTGATTATCCACGATAAAACTCAACTTCACCTTATATTTGTTAAGGAGATCGCTCCAAGGGCTTCCGCCAAATCCTTGTGAATAAATATCCCATGCTTCCTGAGGTGCGATAGGAGAAGCCTTCAGTTTAACATTCGTTATGAAGCCAACGTCATCAGTAGCCGCAGGAGTAGTATCATCTCCTAAAACAATACTCTGGGTTTCACCTAATTTAGAACCTGTATTAACAACGCACGATTTCACCAATTTACCATCAACATAAACGTCCATCGCAGAACCGTTGAAACTGATTATAAGATTCACCCATTTCTGAAGAGGGAAATCTGCGATTTCGCAATCATCCGTACTAGTCGATGCACTCCTTGGAAAAATCTGGATCGTATTTGTATTATCTTTAAACAATACACGAAATATTGAGGCCTGACCTGCTGTATCAGAACAAAACCGTATCACATTTGTTCCACTGACCCACTTCTTAATGTAGAACCAAATCGAGACAGCACTATTTGCCTTAAATGAACTTGGTAAATTTGTGCCTTGTAGGGTTGTCTTATTTTTCCATTTCTGCATCGTTCCTAAAGTAGTATAACTCGTAGTTAATGCCTTGAAAATGACATATAACAGAAGAAGAATTACAATAACTGCTAGAACTAGTTTTGAATTCATATGTTCGTATAAATATTATATATATTATATTACCGTTTATTCTGATTCTGATTCTGATTCTGATTCTGATTCTGATTCTGATTCTGATTCTGATTCTGATTCTGATTCTGATTCTGATTCTGATTCTGATTATTTTGAATACACTGTAGTAGAACCGGCTGCTTTAACGTCATCCTCAATTGTAGTCGTTCCAATCATCGGCGGATTCTGTGACTTCAACATATTGTAAGTCCATCGCATCTGCTCTTTCGTGAGTGGTGTAGTATGAAATGCGAAATTACAAATCGTACCATTTAATCCTTTAATATCACCCACCGTAATCGGTTTCAATTGAATATCCGGCATGATAAAGTCGCTACGAACAACGAGTTTTGTATTCAAAAAGAAGTCCATCGTTTTTCCATTATAATTCACTACAAAATAGTTCCATCTTTGAAGAGGAATAGGTGCGTCGAGTTCTTCGTCGTTATCTAATAACATCTTAAGATGCCATTGTGGATTATGATCTGTCGTTTTTACAGAAATGATTTTATTGTAATTCGCCTTAGAATTATAAATCAAATCAGCGTCCTTCTTCGGATTACCACCCATATCAAGAGTATTACACCATAGTTTCAGCTCAGCTTTAGATGGGTTATAGGTTAATTTGGGCACATCACCGAAATTAAATATCTCTAAATCTTTGTCAGTAGAAGTGACATTATTATTCAAGAAGAACCATCCAGAAATCGAGTAATTATAGCGCTTCTTTTCTTCGACTGGGCAATTTGCCGCTTTATCTTCTGGTGTGCGGTCAATACCTGTATTGTGATAAATAAATATTTGCGGACTTTGCGTATTCAACTTCGTATCGTATTTATCCTTTAGTGTTACGGGAGCGGCGACAATTTGTGATGCCGATGCGCCAATATAATTTAAGAGATAAGGACCACCATATAATATCGCAATAAGAAGTAACTCTATTGCGACAATAATCCATATGGGACGCGTCGTATCTCCAACTGTGCTCTGTGACGACTGAAGAAGGTCAAGAAAGAGACACGGGATGTAAATAATACACAACCACAACAAATGAAGCACCTTTATTCCAATTGCGGATTTCGTCAGGTGAAAGATGAACATGGCGAGTATCAATACAACCATTACACCATGCTGTTTATAATACGCAAGAGCACATAATATGATGAAGAATACAGTGTTGATGATAAACCGAATATTAGTAAAGATGTCGGCAACCGACGGTTTCGGTTTTTCCGTACCTTGACTCACAATCTTCTCTGGATTCAACGTATCGATAAACTCTAACCCATAATGAAAGAAAAGTATTGCGAGACCGAGCACGGTCATTCCAGTAATTGACATTTTATTCTTGTCATCTACATCTCGGTCATAAATCCAAACAATGACCATCAATATGATATACATAATATGCGTAGCACCAAATGCGAGCTGTCGCAGCGGGTTTGTAGCATCTTCCGTTTTAAGGTCATCGAACAAGTAGTTTTCAGGCGTCTTCGAATTTGCTTTCGTGAATTTATCTCGAATATATGCGACGATACCCGCTACCGCAACAATTGACATTATCACATAAATCGCATGCGCTGTAGGCGAATTCATTTGTACCGCAAATCCACCAGACGCAGTCCCATCTGCGCCACTGCTACTTTTATTCACGAATTCTGCGTCAATCTTATATACGTAGTAAATCACTGCGAGAATCAAAATCACGAACGATATTGTCAGTAAAATCACTTTGATGAGCTTTCCAATTGCGCTTACTTTGATTTCGTTGATGCTTGCGGGTTTGGTATCATCCGTCTCGGCAGGAGCATCGACAATTTTCGAGTCCGAGAGCACCGATGTCACACTCTTCGGAGTTGGTCTATCTTCTTGCGTTGTGGGAAACATGCGAAGGTCGGTGTTTTCAGGGTCCCACTCCCAAAATTTTAATGTATCGATGGTATCATTGCGTTTTTTGATAATACTGTCAATACCAGTCAAAGACGCAATACCGTATATGCCTGCTCTGAATAACACCACAATCAGTAAAGGAACCAAGTAGATGGTTGTTAAAATTTGACGTAATAAGAGTTTAAACATATTTTCTTTGGCGAAATCATCATGAAAGCGCGGTGTTTTTCCATAAATATAAAAAAATGACGGTATAGCACAAATAGCAAGAAGAACCACAAATGCGATTGCCCATCCCCAATTATCAGGAACGATGGGTAATGACGCTCCAGTTCTTGCTTCTTCCTCCGGTTTTAATTTTACCAAATAATGCCACCACCATGACAATCCGACCCCGAATACTAATAAAAATCCGGTAATACTAAAGCACCACTGTTGCCATCCAATACTGCCGACATAATTTAACTGCCATACCTGAATCGACTCTGCGAATTTAAGTATAGACTCGAGACCGCCGACATTCATTTCCTTGACGACTGGCAGTAATAAAATCGCACACAATGAAAGACCTACAATAATCACAATGAAAAATGTGTCTATGAGTTCTTTCACGCGTGGAAACATATCGCCTGAGAATTTATTTCCTATCCAATTCGTCGTGGTTGGAGATGTTGTTACATTCGTAAAAAGGATAGACACCCACAATATGAGTAGAATAACCGATAAGAATGGGGTGAGTGAGAACCATTTGGCGAAACGAATGGTAGTGCTCGTAGGCTCGATATCGGGGGCGGCTTTGATTAATAATTTATCCCAGTCATCTGAAAGCATCGCATCATCTTTAATTTTTTCTTTAATGTCTGTGCCATTAATACGACTATTGTCAGAAAATAATTTTAATCGGTTCCTCCAAAACCACCAAATAGAGCCCACAATAATTAATGAAATTAATGAAAATGACCACATGATGCCCGCAGTAGAATTTTGTGACTTATCATTTTTGGCTTGCTGAACTGATGCCGCTACGATAATCGTACATATTACCATGACCAGCAAAATCCCCCCCACATTGTTTAATACCGTAAATTTCTCAGTTTGTCCAAAAAATATTATTAAAAATATTACTCCAACAATAAGATAAATAATGGCATGAACCATAAAAGCTTTGTATTCAAATGGCTGTGTATCGATTAGTTTATTATCTTTAGCTGTCCCAAACCCAGACCCATCCAATCCCAAACTCTTTGACAAGAATATACCGCCTGGCATAAATATTCCAGCCGCAATGAACAGGAGTATTCCTATTGATACTTTATTTTTCCATTCAAAGTCATTGGAGCTTGTATAATTCCACAAGTAATACCCAAATAACATAAAAATCGCAATCTGAAAAATTACACCGATACCTAACATCCATTCCGCACTAGTATTTGCGATTGTTTTTTGATATTCATCCATATTGTAAGAATCCTCGGTTAATTTATCACTTTTCAAATTATCATTTATTTCACTCCCGCGGACAACCAGTGGAATTCCGATTACGATTAACAATATTACGTAATGAATCCATTCTGTTATTGAGTTATTCTTGATAACATTCCATACAATAGAAATAACTCCCACAGATATCAATAATCCACCCACTGTCATGAGACCGACCGACGGATCATAATTTCCCGCACTCCGTGATGCTGTAATACTGCCAAACCCGAGCCCTAGGCCTAACACGAATATAACGGCTACTATCACATACTTATATGTTTCAATGTTATCAGGGGAATTAACAGGTTTTGGCAAAAATGTGGAGCGTGGCTGCGTTTCCTGTTCTAGTTCATGGTACTTGCTTGGAGATAAATAATGCATAAAGACAATCCATACGAATGTGATGACTAATGTAGCAAAAATACTTGCGTTGTCTTTTAACAAATCCGACGTAACAATACCGATTAATATGATTACAACAAGAACAATAATCGGAAGATAATTTAATAATGTCTCTATATGAAATGATTCTTTGATTGAGCTTACAGATTCTGATTCGAGTTGGCCTTCAGCCGAATGTATTGCTGCTATTGTGGCAACTATCGCCGTCGGTGATTCCATTGATACCGTTGATTCCATTTATAATTTGTTATAATGATAACAACAATCAGTTATAATTATAAGATATAATAATGTCGTTCCAAATACGGATGATATTCAACGGATGGGATGGGATGGGATGGGATGAGATGGGATGGGATGAATTACAAAAACGACATCGCTGTTTTTTTGCCATGACAGTCGCGACATAAAGCAACTAAATTATCGATATGATTCGAACCGCCATGTTCTAAAGCGATTACATGATCCACCTCAAACCATGCAGGAAGCTGACGCTGACAATCGCCGCATTTCCATCCTTGTTGTGCGGCGACATACTTTTTCTTGGTTTCGCTAACACTACGTTTGCTAGACCCTTTGCCGGAGTTGAGAACACGACGTTCAGAAGCACTGAGGGTTCCGCCGGGAGTTCCGCCGGGGGTTCCGCCCCCCCACGACGGCTGCGCGGTTGTTGTGCCCATTGCACTACTCATAGCCCCGCCTATAGCACCACCGTCGTGGGGGGGCGGACCCCCGGGCAGACCCCTCGTCATATCAAAAAACGGTGTTATCATATCCGCTGTTCCTTTACTAATAGGCATATACTTAATGATATCATTGGCGTGATATAATAATTGCCTAGAGTTTTCCGGATTACGACGCAAGAACATGAAGAGCGAGAGACCTACAAACCCGAACGTAGCTATTTTAATCAACTTTTGATTGCTTTGAAACATCTTTATCAGTTGCCCATCATAATATGTATTTACGATAAGGACCGCGGTAATAATAAATACGATATATTCGGTCTTTACCATATCATATAATATTTTATTAAATTTTATATAATAGATCTAAAATAATGATCTGAAACATTATTTTCTATACTTACGCGTCTTGTTAGTGCGTTTTCTTTTGTATTTTTTAGAAAGCAATTTCGTTTGCTTGCTTTTATGTTTTTTACCTAGTTTGGATTTCCCGCCACCCATACTCGCCGCATTCCCCATATTTTTTGCTTCTTCTCTTTTTGCTATCAGCGCCCGTAGATCATTCAGCGGCAGACGCTGCTCTTCCAGCGTCAGCCCATCCAGAACCCCCTGCATCTGCTGAGACACACGAGCCCAATATTTCTGTTTCGGCGTGGGTTTATCCGTCATGGGAAGCGGATTAACCAGCCAGTCTGGAGCATTATCCATACTCCGCTGCTGCTCCTTCTGCTGCCGAAGCCACTCCTGCTGCCGTTGCCTCCTTTTTAATGCGTCTTCTACTGTGTCTTTTACTTCTTTTTGTATTCTAGATAATGTGCCAGCACCATGTGGGGTTGAGGTTAGGGAACTTGGTGTTTCGAATTTGTTAGGTATTTTACTCATCGTTAATTATATATAATAATAATATATATTTCCAATTTATAATTAATTTCACCTATTGTGATAATAATACGCCGCATACCCCAATCCCGCCACCATCAGTAGATACACCAGTTTTTCGCGGTATTTCAGTTCTTCCAGTAGTTGTATAGGTTTCGGGCGATAATGTAGGTAATATCTCTCGAGTGCGTCGTGTAAAGGCAACTCATCTTTCATGAGAAGAACATTATAACGATTGTGAATGAAATGAACCCATCGAATAAACGAGTCGCGGTTATCTAAATAAGGTGTAACGGGATATTTATTCAACATTCTCTCGAACTCTGACGACATTTCCGGGTCAGGAATGAGCATCGGGAAGTTCTGAACGAAGTCATAGTATTTCTTTCGGACTACATCATTTACATGGTCGGGGTAATTGACCGCAGTCGTCATTAAAAAGAACCAATAATGTGGTCCCCATATCTTCGCGTCTAATTTCATGATACTATAATGAAACGACATAAAAACAATAACATAATTACGATTAAGCGAAATGGCAGAAGAAGTGGAGGCTATAGTTCAGGTCTCAGTATTTACAAAAGATACCAATACCAATACTGAATACATTCCGGAGTCATTAAAATTAAACAATCCTAAATCTGCGTTATCTTATCTAGAAATTAGTCAGTTGCGAACAGGCGTAAAATCAACATCGGCAACTACAGGAATGCCAACATCTTACCGCGGAAGTAAAAACACAACGACATCGGCATCGGCATCGGCATCGGCATCGGCAACAGCCACGACGACAACGACAGCAGATACAAACAAGTATTTCTGTAATAATTGTAATCGCACGAACCATGTTTATAACAATTGTCGCGCACCGATTACAAGTATAGGGGTGATTGCGTTTCGTTGCGGTGAGACAGGCCCTGAATTTCTGATGATACGCCGCCGTGACTCATTCGGGTTTGTCGATTTTATACGTGGTAAATATTCATTAAACGATGAAGCTTATATCCAGCGTATTATCGATGAAATGACGATGACCGAAAAGGATAATCTGATGCGCCTTACGTTCGAACAGTTGTGGCGGCTATTATGGGGTGAATATACGCGCGGAAGCCAGTATAAAAACGAAGAGCATATTTCGTTTGAAAAATATCGGCAGGTATTAGGCGGAATACGCACCAAAGACGGACGTGTAAAGACTCTTCACCAATTTATTGAAGAATCGGCTACCAGATGGACCGAAACCGAATGGGGATTTCCAAAAGGGCGCAGGAATTATAATGAAAAGGACCTTCCATGCGCGCTGAGGGAATGTCTTGAAGAGACCGGGTATGATATTACAACAGATAATGTAATACAAAATATCGCACCATTTGAAGAGATATTTATGGGGTCGGATATGAAGTGTTATAAACAGAAATATTTTCTTGCGATGGTGGATTTAGATAAGAAGCCGAAAAAGGCGCATGATATCATGGAGGTAGGACTTATGAAATGGATGTCGTTTGACGAGTGTATTCATACGATACGACCTTACAATTTAGAAAAGATTGGGATTGTTCGAAAAATCAATAACATATTATCCCGTTATCGAATATTTTAAGGTTCCTTTTTATTTCATGTAGATATATAAAGGAACAATCATTATTATAAATACAATACATAAATGGCAGAAGAAAATGAAAATATACCGATAGAAATTACGATTGCTTCTGGTGCTTCTGGTGCTGTGCCATCACAGCCATCCGTCGTATCCGTCGCAACAGCTGCTCTTGCTGCGATGCCGGATAAACCAGCATTACGAAGTATAAAACTAATACCGAAAAAACGGACAGACGCCGCCGACGCTGTGGGCGGGGTTGCGGTTTCATCGGACCCTAGACAACGAATTCGAATGATGAAACGCGAACTTGAAGATGGTCACAAACGCTTGAAACCAGAAGAACTAAATAATCCATTTAGTAAAGACTTCAATAAGCTTCTCTTGAAAAAGGAATTGCTTGAACGAGAGATAACGTTACATGATATCGGTATATTGCCTGGAAGCGATAGTGATGACGAAGGTTCGGCCGAAGCGGCAGCAGCCACGAAAGGTTTATACCCTACCTTAAATGACACAAATTTTAATACTAAAATAGCCCTTAGGAAAGAGTTCTTCGATACAAAGATGGATGTAGATAATATGAAGAATGTGGAAGAAGAGGCCGAAATATTATGTAATGCGCAAATCGAACTTGCGCCAAACCAACAATTCGTGAGGAACTTTCTCTCGGTAGAGACGCCGTATAATAGTTTATTGTTGTATCATGGTCTAGGAACAGGCAAGACGTGTTCCGCAATCAGTGTAGCAGAAGAGATGCGAGATTATATGAAACAAATGGGAATAACGCAACAGATTATCGTGATCGCATCTCCGAATGTTCAAGAGAATTTCAGGCTTCAGCTGTTTGATGAACGTGAGCTCCGAGAGATTGAACCCGGAGTATGGAATATCCGCGCATGTACTGGGAATAAATTCATCAAAGAAATAAACCCGATGAATATGAAGGGACTGACGCGTGACAAAATCATCAAACAAATCCGGCGTCTAATTTCATCGCATTATTTATTTTTCGGGTATAATGAATTCGCGAACTATGCGCGGGCGAACGCATCGAGTGTTGGGCTTTCGCAGGATGATGCGGTGATACAAGAGGTTCGACGGAAGACAGTGACGACGGGGGCGGCGGGCGCAGCATCGGCGTCTAAAAAGGGGCGTAAATCCGCGGCCGACATCACCAAAGCCGCGGAAATGGAAACTCTCGCAATCGAAACATTGTCAGTCACGAAGCTGCGTAAATTATTCGCAAATACGCTGATTATTATTGATGAGGTTCATAATATTCGTATTACTGATGACAATCGTGATAAGCGAGTTGCGAAGATATTGTTTCAAATCGTTCAAAAGGTGAATAATGTGCGCCTTTTACTGTTATCCGGCACACCCATGTATAACAGTTATAAGGAAATCATTTGGCTTATCAATTTGATGAACTTGAATGACCGGCGCGCGACTATTGATATTGCGGATGTATTTGACGACCAAGGAAATTTTCGTTTGGATGGGGGTGGTCGAGAGATTGGAAAGGACCTTCTTATTAGAAAAGCAACTGGCTATGTATCATTTGTTCGAGGTGAAAATCCATATACATTTCCTTATCGTATATATCCGAGAGAACACTCACCTGAATTCTCGCTTCTTGAGAGGATAAATCGTGGAGGTGGTGGATATCCGCGAACCCAACTCAATGGCCGACATATCGACCAACCCATCGAACATATCGATGTTTATATGACACAAACTGGCGATATTCAAGAAGCAGCTTACCGTTTCATTATCAATGACATGAAGGCGATATATATTTTCAAGAAGACAGCGATGATGCGGCGAAAGAAGTCTGAAGAGACTGCCTCCAGTAAAGGCAAAGGTAAAGGCAAAGGCGCGAAATCAGCTAAGACTGGAGCCGGTGCTGCGGTCGAAGGACCCGAAGGAGCGGGAGCGGGAGCGGGAGCAGCCGCGATAAATGAAAGCACAATTGTAGAGGCAGCCGACTTTCCTTCATTTGAAAATATGGATACAATAGGTTACGCAGCGGTTCAGAAACCGCTTGAAGCTTTGAATATTGTATATCCGCATCCGTCACTAATCGAATATATAAATGACCCAAATGACGAATTTGATATTGCGGCATGTATCGGGAAAGAAGGATTGCGTCATATTATGTCCTATGAAGATGTTGGTAATCCACCCATGCGTTTGAATTTCGAATATCGGCAAGATTTTATTCGCTCATTCAAATTGCCAACTGGCGAAACTACCACGAAATCTTCCGCTAGAATATTCGCACCAGATAACATCGGACGGTATTCCGCTAAAATCAAGAATATATGCGATAAGATTGTAAGCAGTGAGGGTATTATTCTCGTATATAGCCAGTATATTGATGGCGGTGTTGTCCCAATCGCGCTCGCGTTAGAAGAATGCGGTTTCACGCGGTATAGTGCTGCTGGAGCAAATTCATCATTTTTTAGAAGCAAACCAAGACCAAGTATTGACGCAATTACGATGCTCTCTCAACGAGAGCACCAGGCTCAATTTCCGAACCAGCCGTTCCGCCCAGCTAGATATTCAGTGATTACTGGCGACCCCACAATTTCGCCAGATAATCTACATGAATTGAAAGCACTCACGAGTGAAAATAATACCAACGGAGAAAACGTGAAAGTTGTCATTATATCTGTAGCTGGAAGTGAAGGTCTCGATTTCAAGAACATTCGACAGGTTCATATTTTGGAACCGTGGTATAATATGAATTTGTTGGAGCAGATTATTGGACGTGCTATCCGCAACTGTAGTCATAAACGACTACCATTTTCACGAAGAAATGTAGAATTGTATCTTTATGGAAGTATGCTCACTAATCCGGATATAGAAGCAATTGACCTTTATTTATATCGCTTATCTGAATTTAAAGCCGTAAAGATTGGCACAGTATCGCGTGTGCTCCGAACATCCGCAGTAGATTGTCTCTTAAATGTTCAGCATAACACACAGACCGCCGCAGAGCTGAATCAAGTTGTTCAGCAAAATCTCTCGTCACACAAACAAATAAACTATCAAGTTGGCGCGCGTCCGTATTCCGCCCTATGTGATTATATGGAACGTTGCGAGTATGTTTGTCGCCCGACATTTTCTAACGGACGTCCAATACAAGAACAGAATGATTTATATGGGATTGATGACGACAGTGATGACGAAAGTGGCGGCGGCGGTGGCGGCGGTGGCGGTGGCGCCGCAAAAGCAGCATCATTAGGGTCTAAAAGCGATGTTCAAATGCTTACATTTAACGAGAAGTTTATGTCGATGAACCTAGATAGAATTATTCATAAAATTCGGGAACTATACAAGGACGCATTTTTCTACAAGAAAACCGGTCCCAACGGAATTATTGCGCATGTAAATGCGATTCGTCAGTATCCGATTGCTCAAATCAATCTCGCGCTTACACAAATGGTGACAGATATGAATGAATATGTAAATGATAAATATGGACGTCTAGGCCGTATTATCAATGTTGGCGATTATTATCTCTTTCAACCAGTAGAATTGACAGATAAGCGCATCAGCATATACGAACGAAGTGTGCCAGTTCCTTATAAACATACCGCAATAGAATATCCTCTTCCAGGGGAAATAACAGAAGATTATTTGGGTATTCTACCGAAACAAGCACCATCGGCGGTGTCGGGCGCTTCAGTCGTACCAAATAAGAAGGTAGTTCAGAAATTGACGGCACCAGCCGCACCGGCCGCACCAGCCGCACCGGCCGCACCAGCCGCACCGGCCGCTCCCGTCGTTGTTCAGGAGTTGAAGGCAGTATCAGAGTCACTCGTTGAACCTGGCGATGACGCAGTAGATGAAATCATAACGACGTTATTGAATACATTCAATACGTGTAAAACTGTTCATGAAAAACCAACAAAAGAGCAAGATGAATGGTATTATTATTGTGGTAAGGTAATTAATCAAATCTCTCAAACAGAAGAATTCCAGACTACAAGAGAAGAACTACACGAACTTGTCATCGCCAATCTATTAGAGCATTTATTATTTGAAGGCAGCCTTACTTTATTGAATTACTTGTATAAAATGAATAATTATTCCATGAATACTGCGGCAGCTGTAGGAGGAGATGGCGGCGGTATTCAACTGTTGTCGGCCTTTGAACGAATGATACTTCAGTATTATTCACAACAGGTAATTCATCGACCGCTTGTCGGGCGAAGAGCCGCTGCGGCTGCGGCTGCGGCCGCTGGTTCTGCGGCCGCCAATACACCTGAAGACAAAGGAATGTTATTATTCAACAAGAAAAATAAGGCGCTATTAACACTAGTTGTATTACGATATGAAACACGAGAATGGAGTGTGGCTGAACCGGAAGATGAGCGCGATTTTGAACTTCTTTTAGGGAAAATACAATCTGAACAAATACAACGTATGAATATGATTATCGGGTTTGTCTCGTTATTTAAAATGGAATACCTAGTCTTCAAGGTAAAGGTAATGTCAAAGAAACGGGATAAAGGCGCGCGATGTGACCAATCTGGTAAAACAGACGCAATCGGCATTATTAATACGATTCTCTCGATGAACCCACGGACACAAGGAGATGAATATAAACTCACTACTGAGAATACAAAACAAAGAACCCAACGAGAATTATGTGTGTTTCAAGAATTTTTATTGAGGGTCTTTCAAAGAAGGAGTATAAATGGACATAAGTGGTTCTTCACCCCATGCGAGGCTTTATTGTGCGATATCGAGAGATTACATATAGAGAAATAAAGTATAATACTATAGTAATATACGGTGGTTATCATTTCTAAGATGAGTATGTCAAAACTCGCATCATCCACGAAGACTGTTCAATCCGCGCCAAAGTTAGGTATTTATACCACGATATTACTTACACGTAAATTAGAGATTCCGTTCCGCATTATTGGACGTAATGTAAAAGATACTCTGGAACATATTCTCTCGAAAATCGTAGAAGGAAAGTGTATGGCAGAAGGATTTATTCGTCCAAGAAGTGTGAAAATTCTTACGTATTCTAACGGATACCTATACGGTAAAAATGCGATATTTGATGTTGTATATGAATGTGAATCATGCTCGTTGGTGGAAGGTGTCGTGTTTTCATGTGTTATTAAAAATATTAGTCTTGCTGGGATTCGCGCAACTTTGAATGAGCCGAAATCACCGGTTACAGTATTTGTCGCGCGAGACCATCATTATGACCGCGCTGATTTTACGCGTCTTCAAGAAGAAGAAGAAATTCGTATAAGGGTTATCGGGCAACGATTTGAGATTGGAGATGAATCAATTTCCGTTATTGGAGAGCTCGTATAATAATGACACGAATGCGCATAATTATGAATAATATTATATATAGTATTATTATAGTATTATTATAGTATTACAACCGATGGATTATATTTTCATTTGTAAGCACTGTCAAGAACCATTTGTAGTATCAGTCAATGATTTCAATTGCCGAATATTACGTCATGGAGTATATAAACATAATATGCAACATATCCCTCCCCACGGAAGCAAAGATGAATGTGATGCGCTTGTGCGTGATGACTTGATATTCGGGTGTGGGCGACCGCTTCAAATCATCGATAATGTCACAAATTCACAGAAACAAACATATGATGTAGTGATATGCGATTATATTTGAAACAATAAAATTGATACCGATATAAACATATTTATAGAATTGATATAGTCATTATGGCGTCAGTGATGTCATTTTCGAGCACGAATATAAAGACCATTCGTCCAAAATCAAAGAAGAAAGCATCCACGGCGTCCGAACCCGCGTCCGAACCCGCGTCCGAACCCGTGGTCGAACCCGTGGTCGAAACTATAGACGAAGAAGATGTCACGCCATATTGCGACCCATCGTTGTTTGTAAAACGGAAAATAAAGCGC
>Ga0214921_10002446_pt1 | contig 30143 bp, 20 predicted proteins | sample LL1505_MetaG_FD_177992 | JGI IMG/M metagenome (GOLD analysis project Ga0214921, IMG submission 177992) | Freshwater microbial communities from Lake Lanier, Atlanta, Georgia, United States - LL-1505 | ecosystem: Environmental > Aquatic > Freshwater > Lake | place: USA: Georgia | collected...
ATAAACTTCATCAATTAGTGGTGCTCACTTTACGCCAAGGTCAAGAAGGCAGTGAAAACGAAAGAGATGGTATGGATATAGGAATGTGTAAAATTCATACTACAACTGGAGAATTGCAGTTTGCCGGAGCTCACAGACCTTTATATCTTTTGAGAAACAATTGGGTAGAAGGGGAAGAGTTGGAGCAAATTAAAGGAGATAAATACCCAATTGGAGGGGTTCAATACAAAGGAAGAGAACCTTTTGAAAACAATATCACAACCTTATCAAAAGGAGATCGTATATACTTCTTTTCGGATGGATTTCCCGATCAATTTGGAGGTGGCATAAAACCACCTAAGAAGTTGGGACCTAAGAAAATAAGAGATATTATTACCTCAAATAAAAATACAAAAATGCACGATATGCACGATGTATTTATGGAAGAGTTTTTTGCTTGGAAAGGCGATGAAAAACAAATGGATGATGTATTAATGATCGGAATTCAATATTAAAAAAATAAACTTAATTGCTATTTAATAAAATTTTTAACTTATGGATATTACATTTGGCAAAGACTTGCGTTTTGTGACCCAACTTAGAGATAAAATGAAAAATCATAATTTCATGTTATCGTATAGAGGTTTTTTTTCGCAGGATATAACTAAAGCACTTTTGTCTGTTACAGAAAAAAAACTGGAGCAGGAAGGGGTTGATAGTAACGTGAAAAAGAAAGTTTTTCATGTTATGGTAGAATGCTTGCAAAATATAGCTAAACACAATGATAATCAAGAAGATGATATTGAAGCAGATTCATTGTTTATGCTAGGTAGGTCAGTTGATAACTACATGATATACAGTGGAAATGTAGTTTTGCAAGAGAAAGTAACTGATTTAACCAATAAATTGCTTGCTATAAATGCAATGAGCAAAGAAGAGCTTAAAGAACTTTATAAAATGGTGATACTTTCTGGTGATGGATTATCTGAAAAGGCTGGTGCTGGATTAGGATTAATTGATATCGCTAAAAAATCTGGATCAAAACTAGATTTTGATTTTGAATCTATAAATGAAAAATACACCTTTTTCTCACTTAGAACTATAGTACCAATTCCTAATTAATTTTGTATGTTGGAACAGGAAAACAATTTTAGAGCAGTAAATGAAAGAATGACTTTTATTTACGAGTTGCACAATTTGATGAAAGATAACAATGTTATTTTAATCTATGAAGGCTTTTTTTCTCAAGAAATCACTAAATCGGTGCTATTAATGACCGAAAGAAAATTTGATGCTGAGGGTTTAGATTCTAGTGTAAAAAAGAAAATATTCAACGTAATGGTGGAGGTTTTACAAAATATTTGTAAACACCAATTTGTTGAAGACCAAGAAATTCCAGATAATCCAGCTATTTTTATGATTGGAATAGTTGATAATGATTATATGATTATATCTGGAAATCCACTTTTAACTTCGGTGATTGATAAAATTCAATCAAGAATTGATAAAGTAAATACACTTGATAAAGACGGTTTAAAAGCACTATACAAAGAAGCTAGGATTGCGAGCCAAATTTCTGAGGTTGGTGGTGCAGGACTTGGTTTTATTGATATTGCAAGAAAATCAGGTAATCAAATAGAATATCGTTTTGAACCTATTAACGACAAAGTATCTTATTATACTATGTGTGCTAGAGTATCTAGAAACGCAAGCGAATCAGAATAAAATTTATATATTTGACAAATAAATCCAAAAATTATATTTAAACCATGGAAACTTTAATTATTCAAGGCACAGAAGATACTCCTACAGTAGTATTAGATGCCGCCAACAACAAATACGAGATTTCGGGAAGATCTTTACCTGAAGATGTAACTGCTTTTTATAAACCTGTTTTTGATTGGATTGCATCAGTATCAGGAGTTTCTAAATTAGATTTTCATATTAAATTAGAATACTTTAATACTGCTTCTTCTAAAATTTTGTTAGACATTTTTAGCAAATTAGAAACCCTAAAAGAAAACGGCATTGATGTAACTATTGTTTGGAACTTCTCTGAAGATGACGAAGATATGCAAGAAGCTGGCGAAGAATATTCTGAACTTGTAGAAGTTCCATTTAAATTAGTTAGTTTCTAAGCTATTTAATTTATCATAAAATTCAAAAAAGGTCTTCAATTTGAAGACCTTTTTGTATTTTATGTAACCTGATATATATTTTTTTCGTATTATTGTTTGATTTAATATAGTTTTTAAAAATAGTTATTTCTTAAATTTATGAGTGAGGAGATATTAAAAGCCCTGATGCAACTTTTTGCCATTGTAGCTAAACAAGATGATGGAGCATCACAAAACATTAAAAAATTCGTTGAAGAATTTCTTTATACACAACTAAATGAAGAATTAGTTTTAGAGTACTTAAAACTTTTTGAAGAATTTTTAGGCCCTGTTGATGCTGCAAACCCTGAGGCTGAAGGTAAAAAGAAACTTACTTCTGTAAAAGATTCTGTTAGAACTTTGGGGATTTGTAAAAAAATCAATAAAACATTAACTCAAAAACAAAAAGTAGTTGTACTTGTTAGGTTACTTGAGTTATTAAAAGCTGATGGTTCATTCTCAGAACAAAGAATGGCTATTATTGATACTGTTGGTGAAGCATTTAATTTTGATGCAGAAGAATTTAAAACCATTCAGAAATTTGTAATTAATGAAATTGTTGAGCTTGAATCTGAAAGTGATATTTTATTAATCAATGATAAACACTTCGAAGATGATCATTCTCACTCTTGCAAGCACATTCATAGCGGTTTACAAGGTTCATTGGTGATTTTAAAAGTAAAAAGTGAAGATTTATATTTTTTAAGATATACTGGTGGTAGCGATATTTACTTAAATGGGCTTCCAGTAAACCACATGCGAATTTATTTATTCGCAAGTGGTAGCACAATTAAAGTCCCAGCTGGTAAACCTGTTTATTATTCTGATGTTGTATCTCATTTTATGGCAGATAGCAACATTCAAAAAATGTCGTTTGAAGTAAATAATTTAGAGTTTACATTCCCTACTGGCAGAATCGGTTTAAGAGATATCAATATTACAGAAACCCAAGGTAAATTAATTGGGATCATGGGTGCCTCAGGAGCAGGAAAAACTACCTTGCTTAATGCACTTTCTGGAATTGAAACACCGAGTAAAGGTGAAGTATTAATTAATGGTGTAAATATTCATAAAGAAAAAGAAGCTGTAAAAGGTATTATTGGTTACATTCCTCAAGATGATTTGTTGATTGAAGAATTAACAGTTTATGAGAACCTTTTTTACAATGCAAAACTTTGCTTTAAAGATAAAAACGATGTAGAATTAGATAAAATGGTATTGCATACACTTTCAAATCTTGGTTTATTAGAAACCAAAGATTTAAAAGTAGGAAATCCATTAATGAAAACTATTTCTGGGGGGCAAAGAAAAAGATTAAATATTGGTTTAGAATTAATTAGAGAGCCTTCTGTGCTTTTTGTTGATGAGCCAACTTCTGGTCTTTCATCAAGAGATTCAGAAAACGTAATGGATTTATTACGTGAGCTTACCATGAAAGGGAAATTAATTTTTGTAGTAATTCATCAGCCATCATCAGATATTTATAAAATGTTTGATAAAATGGTTTTCCTTGATGTGGGTGGATATTTAATTTATTACGGAAATCCTGTAGAGGCAATTGTTTATTTCAAAAAGGCTGATTTGCAGGTAAATGCTGAGCAAGGAGAGTGCCCTGTTTGTGGTAACGTAAATCCTGAAATTATTTTTAATATAATTGAATCTAAAATTGTAGATGAATACGGTAGAACCACTACCAAAAGAAAAGTATTACCTACTCAATGGAGACAATTGTATGATAAACATGTTTCTGGAGAAAGAGTAGAGCAAATAAAAGATGATTTACCTAAAGGATTAAACATTCCTTCTTGGTTTAATCAAATGAAGATTTTTACTAAAAGAGATGTTTTGTCTAAATTAGCCAATAAGCAATATTTAACCATCAACTTACTTGAGGCTCCTTTATTGGCATTTATTTTAGCTTTTATTATTAAATATACGGCAAGACCAGAAAAAGGCTATTTGTTCAGAGAGAATGATAATATTCCTGCCTTTATTTTCATGTCAATTATTGTATTGTTATTTATAGGATTAACGGTTTCTGCAGAAGAAATTTTCAAAGACAAAAGGATTTTGAAACGAGAATCTTTCTTAAACTTAAGTAAATCAAGTTATTTGTTCTCTAAAATTACTATTTTGTTTACTTTGTCTGCCATACAAGCAGTTTTGTTTGTGGCAATAGGAAATACATTAATTTCTATCAATGGAATGTATTTTGAATATTGGTTGGTGTTGTTTTCAGTGGCATGTTTTGCAAATATTTTAGGTTTAAATATTTCAGCTACATTCAACTCGGCAGTTACAATTTATATCTTAATTCCTCTTCTTGTAATTCCACAAATGATTTTGGGAGGTGCCATGTTTAACTTCCTTAAATTAAACAATACCATTGGCGGAGGAGCAGATGTGCCTGCAATTGCACAAGGAATGACTTCAAGATGGGCTTACGAAGCATTGGCAGTACATCAATTTAAGAAAAATAACTACGAAAAAAGATTTTATGACGTAGATAAAGCAGAAAGTGAAGCAAATTTCAAACTTTCACATTATGTGCCAGCTTTAAGAGATTTGAATGATGATGTAGAAAAATATCGTACTATTAAGTCTGATTCAGCTAAAAAAGCTTACGAAGGTTTATTGGAAATGCTTAAATATGAATTGAATAGAGAAGCTAAATCTTCGTCAAGTATAAAATTAGTTCCTTTAAAAAGCATCAATAACGGTTTTTATAATGAAGTGATTTCTGAACAAGTAGGTGCATATATTGATTCTTTAGATGGTTTTTATAAAGATAAATTGAATGAAACTACAGATGCTAAAGATGCTGCAATTTCTAAATACCAAGAAACACCAGAGAAAACTGCTAAATTTAATAGGGTTTATGATGAGTGTACCAATGATTATTTATCTGATGTAGTAAAACAATCGTTAGAATCTACTAAAATAACCAGAGGTAAAGGTAAATTTGTACAAATTAGTGATCCAATTTTCCTTCAACCAGAAGGCAAATTCACATTTGGTGCACACTTTTATTCGCCAGTGAAATATTTCTTTGGTATAAAAATGGAAACACTTTATTTTAATGTGATTATTATATGGTTGTTCTCTGCCTTTTTATACATTACATTATATTATGATGCATTATCTAAATTAGGCGATTTAGTAGGTAAAATAAAATTCAAAAAATAAATTATTTACCACAATTCCAAAAAAAAAGGAATTGTGGTTTTTTTTCTATCTTATTTGTAATAGATTTGAAGTTGTAGATACTATTCATTAAAAATGATATGAAGTTGAAATATAAAAATATATACTTACTAGTTTTTGTTGCTTTTTTTAGTTTTCAAAATGCTTATTCACAGTGTGTTGCTAAAATTGGTAATGGTTCAAAAGTAGAATTGAGTAAAGATTCTGTTTTACAAGGATGTGACCCTTTGGCCATCAATTTTAATGAACTAACAACTGGTGCAATTAGTAGAAGCTGGAAAGTTTCACCTAAAATTACAGGCTCTCCATTTGTATCTACAAGTCCTTCAATTTCATTTCCTGCAGGAACAAAATCTGATACATTATACACCGTAACTTTAGTTTCTCAGTGTGCTGTAGGTAAAGATTCAGTAAGTGTAAAGGTAAAAGTGCTTAGAAAACCAACAGGTACAATTATAGCATCAAAAGATACTGCTTGTCAATTAAATGATGAAGTTCAATTTCAAGTTAATTCAGCTTCAGTTATTAAATACTATAACTGGGATTTGAATAATGAGAAAACAGAAAATGTAAGTAATCCCTCATTTGCATTTCAAAAAGAAGGATATAAGTATGTACAAGCTATAGTAGTAGATGAAAATAATTGTTCTGCTACTTTGCGTAAAGATTCAATTGTTTATATTGTTAAGTTACCCAATCCGCAATTTACTAGTTCTGCTCAAACAGGTTGTATTCCTTTTAATGTTACGCTAACTAACTCAACTACAGATGCAAACATTACTTCATGGTTATGGGATTTTGGTGATGGAACAACTTCTGCTACAAAATCACCTGGAAGTAAAACCTATTCAACAGCAAAAAATAATATTGGTTTAAAATTAACAGCAACCAATATTGCTGGTTGTAGCAACACCACCAGTCAAGTTTTTAATGCAATTTTTACACCAACTGCTACATTTTCAGTGCCTTCGGTAATTTGTCAGAAATATTCAAATACTGTTTCATACACTGGTACTTCAAATTTAGCCACAAGATACACTTGGACTTTTGGTAATACTTCCAATATTTTAGCAGGTTCAAAATCTGGTCCATTTACAATTAAATGGGATTCTGAGGGAATTACTTCTGTTACTTTAACAACTTTAGATACACTGACTAATTGTAGCAATACCGTTTCTAAATCTATTAATGTAAAAGCAATTCCAAAACTAAAAATTAAAAATTCAGCCAATGGACTTGCGGTTTGTGCTAATTCTACCATCACTTTTACTGGTGAGCCAAGTTTGTACGACAAATATATTTTTAGAGTAAATGGAACTGTTGTGCAGCAAACTGCTGATAATGTATTTAATATTAATACTCTTAAGAATAATGACAAAGTATCTGTAGAAATTGATAACGGTTGCGGTGATATTGTAAAAGACAGTGTAATCATTCAGATAAAAGCAAGACCTGTAGTAAGTATTTCTAGTTCTGATGCTAATAATCAAGTTTATAAAGGTACTTCAATAAAATTTACTGCGTCACCTTCAAACTTTGAATCGTATGATTTTGTAGTTAATAATCAAATAGTAAAATCTTCTGCTTCAAACGAATATATTACCGATACTTTGGTAGATTTAAGAGCAGTAAGCGTAATTGCATATAATATAGGTTGTAGCAGTGATTCTAGTAATAAAATAATTACCAGGGTTATAAATCCATTTATAGCTCCTAATATTACTGCAAAAACAACCGTTAATACTATTTTATTAAATTGGACAAAGGTTTTAAATGATTTAGGTCAAGACCCAATTGGTTATCAAATAAGTATAAATGGTGCGGGCTATATAAATCCAAATTCAGGATTTAATAAAAATGCCACTACGCATTTAGTTTCTGGTTTAACTCCAGGTGATAGTATTAAAGTTAAAATTAAAACTATTGCAGGTATAGATGAAGATACTTTAGGAAATAGCAAAGAGTCAGCTATTTATACATTTTATGCTGTTTTGTGTGACCCTGTTGCGTTTATACCTTCTCCAAGTCAAACTCTTTGCGCAGGAGATTCGGCTAAGTTGCAAATTTTTGGTTTAAATGGAGTTACAGGTTCTAAATATTCAATTTTATGGAATAAAAGAGTTGTTACAAAAACTAACTTTTATAATTATGTGCCAACTGAATCTGAAATTGTTTCTGTAAGAGTAATTGACTCAACACAATTAAAGTGTGTTTTTCAAAACTTTATTCAGGTAAATGTAAAACCTGTACCTGAAATCAGTTTAGATATGCAACCAACCAAAGATTTGGTACAAGGGAAATTGGTTACATTTACAGCAACATCACCAAATACTGATTTGTATTTATTTTTTAATGGACAAAAACAAGTTCAAAGTTCTTCAAATTCAATTTATAAAACTACCAAACTTAAAAATGGGGATATAATTTATGTAAAAGGAACTTTGAATGGTTGTACTTCTTTATCATCCAATTCATTTAATTTGAATATAAATAACAGTGTAGGAGTGCCGGTTGTGAGCTTAGATACTGCAACAAATACTTCACTTACAGTAAAATGGACACCTGTTTCTGGAGCAACAGGATATTTAATTCAAGTAGATGGTAAAACTTTTGTGATTCCTAACGGTGAAGCAAATAGTAGTGCTGAAATTTCACATTATATTCAAGGTTTAACAAAAGGACAAAATGTATCAATAGTTGTAAAAGCATTTAATGATTTTGATACAACAACAAGTGCAATGCTAACTACCTCTGCTGGAAATAATTGTAGAGCAATTACAGTTGAATTAGCATCTAATTCACCAGTTTGTATTGGGGATTCAGCTAAAGTATTTATTACTAATACGCCACAAAATTATTTAAAATATTCATGGGAAAATGGAAGCTTAACAACTGCTAAAGATTTTTCTTTTATATTCTCAAAAACTGATACTGTAACATTAAAAGCAGTTGATAATGCGGATGCTACTTGCTTTGTAATCACCAGTGCAATTGTAAATCAGAATAGTGCTTCAATTTGTAGCAACAAGCTGAATGTGGTGGATATTAATGTTGACACCATGAATTCATCAGGAATAAAAATTAATTGGGATACTAAAAATTCAGGTGCTCAAACTTATATTTTAGAAGTAAATGGCAAACAAACAGTAATTTCTGGTACTTCTGCTGATGTGAATGGAATTATAAATCAAAACTTAACTGGATTTAACAATGGTCAACAAGTAACTATTGTTGTAAAATCAGTAAATGGAAAAGATACTGTATCGTCAAATCCAATAATTACAAATTTTAACCCAGGATGTAGGGCTTTAGAAGCTGAGTTGAATTATCCAAAAGAGGTTTGTTCTAATGGAATAGCAACCATAACTATCGTAAACACACTGCCAAGTTATGTAAGAACTTCATGGCAAGGTAATACTCCTAGTGTTGCAACTACATTTACATTCAAACCATTAGTGAAAACAACTGTTTCTCTTGTTTTATCAGATAGTGAAAATTCTAAATGTACATTGACTAAATCTGTTACAATTAATGTTGATCAAAGTGCTAATTGTGTTGATTATAACAATGGTACAAATGTAAATGTTGATAACAATAACAATTCTAATAATACTAATGTAACTATTAAAGATAAATTGTTGCCAGCAATTGTGGGAGTTGATACCACTACAACTTCATCAGTAGTGTTTAGTTGGCAAACGGTAAAAGGTGCTCAAGGCTATCAAGTAAGCGTAAATGGAGCAGCATTTAAAAATTACACACAAAATATTACAGCTGATAAAGATGGTTATTTGTATTATTCTCAATCTGGTTTACAAAGTGGTGCTACAGTTTCTTTAGTAGTAAAAGCATTTAATGGAACTGATACTTCAACTTCATTAATTGTATATGGAACAGCTTTAGATAAATGTGGATTTTTAAATTACGATATAACTTACCCTTCTTCAGTTTGCTCGGGTGATTCGGCAAAATTGTCAATTTCTACTGCACTTCCTATTGATTATAAGGTATATTGGAATGGAAGTACTACCGTTAATTCTAGAAACTTTGCTTTAAAACCAATTTCTTCTACTCTAGTTTATGTAACAGTAATTAACCCAGCACAACCTTTGTGTGAAGTGAAAAAGTATGTAACGGTAAAGATGAATGCTGTTTCAAGCATAACACTTTCCAGTTCAGCAATTAAAGATTCCATTTTTGAAGGTCAACCAATTACTTTTAAAGCTAGTCCTTCAGGTTTAGATAATTATGAGTTTATTCAGAAAAATACATCTGTTCAAAACTCTGCTAATAATATTTATAGTACAAGTAATATTGAAAATAATTCAGTAGTATTTGTAAATGCTACTTCAGGAGCTTGTGTTGGAAAATCAAACTCTATTACAATTACTGTTAAGAAAAATTTAACTTCTCCAAATATTTCTGCAACATCTACTGCCAATTCTGTTTCACTTTCTTGGAATCAAGTTAAAGGAGCTACAAAATATCAGATTAGTGTTAATGGTGGTCAATTTACTGATGTAAATTCTGGTACTACCTCTAAAGATACAACACACTCTATTACAGGATTGTCTCCTGATTCAACCTTGACTTTTGTGGTGAAAGCTTTAACAAACGATCCAAATGGTTATGGAAGTTCTTTAAGTAATACATGGGTACAAACTACTATTGTATGTAAGGGTATTGATTTTAGAGTTTCAGCAGATACTACAATCTGTACAAATGGGATTGCTAATTTAAAAGTACTAAAACCTACATCTGGAAAATATTCTTATAGTTGGGCAGGTGGAACACCAAGTGCTAAATCTTCTTATTCTATTAAACCATTAAAATCTATAAATGTACAAGTTCAGTTGATAGACAATGACCAAGTTACAGCAGATACAGGAAGATTTGTTTGTCCTTATTTCAGAACGATCAATGTAAAAGTAAATGATTCTCCTGTAATTTCTATTGACCCAATTGACACTGTTGGTAATCTATGTAGTGGTCAAGCATTTAAAATTAATGCATTGCCTTCAAATTTAGATACTTATACTTTTGTTCAAAAAGGTGTTACAAAAAATGTAATAGTGCCTACTTATGATGTAAATGCTGGTTCATTTAATTCAGGAGACACTATTAAAATTTCTGGTGTGAAGAATGGTTGTGCATCTACTAATACTTATTTATATATACGCAAAGTAAATCCTTTGCCTGTAACTAAAATTACTAGTGATGTAGTTGGTAATGCATGTCAATCAAAAAGTGTAACATATTCCACCAAGTTTTTAAAAGCCACTACTTTTAAGTTTTATGAATCTGATTTGTTGGTACAAAGTGGTCCGGACACTTCATATACAAAATCTAATTTAAAAGTAGAAACCCAAAATCCTGTTTCTGTTTATGCCATAGATTCAAAAACAGGTTGTGTATCAAATAGTAAGGATTTTGTTAAGGTTACAGTTGAAGCATTTACAGATGTAGCTTTAACTACAGCTTCGAGCACAGTATGTGATAAATCACTTGTGGAATTTACTGCATCTCAAAAAGGAGCTGGAAATTCACTAACCAGGTATAGATTTGTTGGAAAAAACGGTAAAACTTTACAAGATTCAACTATAAATAAATATTCAACTTCAAAATTAGAAGATGGAGATTCAATTTCAGTTTTTGCAACAAATACTAAAAATTGCGAAAGTCCTGCAAGTAATACATTTAAAATGATTGTAAAACCAATTTCAGTTCCTAAAATTCAAGATCAGGATACTTTTAAAGTTTGTAATGGTAGTAATGTGATTATTAAAGCAAAGGTTGGTAAATCGACAAAACCTGTTGTAACTTGGATTCCTGCAGGAACTAATGTGAACACTGGTGATACCATTTATACATTTACAAATAAATATACTTTATCATCTAATTTAGCAATTGTAAAATCTGATCTAAATAATTGCATTACTTATGACACTGCAGTTGTTTTAGTTGATTTAGAAACAAAACCAAATGCTAAAATTACAATTAAAGACATCAATAAATCAGCAGATTCATTAGTAACTATTCCAATTTGTCAAAATCAAACCAGAGATTTAATTGCAAGCGGATCTACTAAAAATAATTATCAATGGTATGATGGTGATTTCAAAAGCGTTCAAGTTGGTGCTCAATATACGCTAGCACCAAAAGTTGATGCACCTATTGAAAGTATATTAAATTATTATATTGTAGCTACTAATTTAGCTTGTAAGGATACAGCCAAAGCAATTGTTAAAATTTTATCATGTTCTCCAACTGCACAAATAATTACTCCAAATGGAGATGGTAATAATGATGTTTGGAAAGCATTTAATAGTGATAGTGATTTTGATATTGATGGTGTTTCTTATTTAAAAAATACATTAACCATTTTTAACAGATGGGGAAATGAAGTTTATGCTACTTCTAATTATTCTAATAATTGGGGTGGTGTAAATAACAATGGAAATCCTCTACCAGAAGGCACCTATTTTTATGTGTTGAAAGTTGATGGAAGGTCTGATAAAGTTGGGTATATAGTGATTAAATACTAAGTTTTATAATTTAAGATGAAAAGTTTTATATATAAATTTCTGCTAGTTAAGGTTACAGTTGCATTGCTAGCTACAAATGTTTTTGCGCAGCAAGACCCAATGTACACCCAATATATGTTTGACAAAATGTTAATCAATCCTGCTTATGTAGGTTCTTCCAATTGGATTGTGGGTACATTGAAACATAGAAGTCAGTTTTTGGGAATTGAAGGTGGGCCTAGTACTCAAACATTTACAGCACACATGCCTATACAATCTAAAAACTTAGGGGTAGGTGTAAAGTTTATCAATGATAAAATTGCTGAATTTGGACGTACGCATGTTGGGTTAAATGGTGCTTATCATATTCGGATGAGAGATGCTAAATTAAGTTTTGGTTTAGAGGCTGGTATTATAAATCAAAATATTAATTATAATAATTTAGTTAGGTATCATCAAGAAGATAATGCAATAACTGCTGGAGATAAAAACACGATGTTAGATGTTTCTTTTGGGTCTTATTATCAGAATGATAGGTTGTACGGTGGAATTAGTTTAATGCACTTATTGCCCAACAAAAGTGCAACTGATTTTACTAGATTAAATAAGAACTTTAATTTGTTTGGAGGGTATGTTTATGATATTGTTCCTAAAATGTTAACTGTTGACCCCTCTATTTTAATTAAGAAAGTTTATGGTGCTCCTTGGCAAATGGATATAAATGCCAATTTTGTGTACCAAGATAAATACACCTTGGGCGCATCTTGGAGAAGTGGAGATGCACTTGCAATTGTAATGAAAGCTGTATTTAAAGAACAATATAGAATTGCTTATTCTTATGATATTACCACTTCTGGTTTATCAAGTTATTCTGGTGGAGCACATGAAATTATGTTGAGTTATGGTATCAAAGTTTTACCTCCACCTACTTTAAGAGATATTCACCCGAGATATTATTTTTAATTTATTTAATTGTTGAGCTAGCATGAAAATTTTATATAAAATACTATTTGTTACCATTACAATGTTTGTATTGCTAACATCAAAAAGTTTTGGTCAAGATAACTTGAAAAAAGGAGATGTCTTATTTGATCAAAATAAATTTGAAGAAGCCATACCTTTTTATCAGTTAGAAGCAGACGATAAAAAATCAAAATATATACAACCAGCTTTGCTTAAATTAGGAAAGTGCTATGATATTTTGGGTAAATTTTTAGAAGCTGAAAGGGTGTATATTAAGTTGATTAAAATGGATGAAAAAAATCCAGATTATGTAAAAAACTTAGCTCTTTCTTTAAAAGCAAGTGCCAAATATGAAGATGCGGCCCGTAAATTTAAGATTTATACTAAACTAAGACCCGAAGATCCAATGGGTAAAGTTTATTTGCAATCTTGCTATTTAGCACAACTTTGGTTAGACGAAAATATTCAAACCGTGGTTAGAAATCTTGATTCATTAAACTCAAAATCACCAGATTTTGCTCCCACAATTGCCAATGAAAGACTTTATTTTTCTTCATCAAAAGAAGGAAGTACTCCTTTAGCGGTAGGGGCAAGTGCTAGTGATGAGCTTAAATTAGATTTTTATTCAATTGATTTAACCAAAGGGTTCACTACTGAAAATAAACCAGTTCCTTTTAAGGAGATGAATACGCCAATGCATGAAGGACCTGCAAGTTTTAGTGCCGATGGTAATGAGCTTTATTTTACTAGACCTGTTACAGGGGTAAAGAAAAAAAGAGCAACAGTAATTTTGAATCCTTTGCAAATATTTGTAACCAAAAAAGATGGAACTGGAAGATGGAGTACACCTCAAAGTGCTATTTCAATGAATAGTCATGAATATTCTTGTGGTCATCCTTCAATTTCTCCTAGTGGTAAAAAGTTGTTTTTTATGTCTGACAAGCCAGGTGGATTGGGTGGTACTGATATTTATGTTTGTGAAAGAAAGCAAGATGGTTCTTGGGATGAACCTAAAAACCTAGGTGAGGTAATCAATACTTTTGGTTATGAATTATTTCCTTATTGCAGAAACGATAGTACACTTTATTTCTCTTCAAATACGCATCCTGGTTTAGGGAAATTGGATATTTTTGAAGCAAAACTTGTAGATGGAAAATGGACAGAAGTGACCAATTTAAAACCGCCAATTAACTCTGTTGGGGATGATTTTGGGATTGTTTTTGATGGAAGTTATCAAAGAGGATTTTTTAGTTCTGATAGATTTAATGGTCATGGAAAAGATGATATTTATAGTTTTGTACAATCAACACCGCTTGAGTATGTGGTAAATGGCAATAAAATTTATTTTGTTGACCAAGAAGCTTATGATGATTCAAGATATAAACTTACAGATGCTGAAACAAAGGAAGAAATTCAGATGAAAGAAGCAAATGGTATGAATTATTTTGAATTACCAGAAAACAAAGAAGTAGTTTTGACTGTAAGAAAAGAAGGTTTTGCTTATAATAAAATTAATTTTAAACTTTGGAAGAACGAACCTAAAAAACGTACTGAAATAGAAGTAAAAGCAAGCAATAAAGATATTTTGTTAAGAGGTGATTTTAATGAAAAGCCATTAGATAAATATCATCTAGATGAATTTCAGGCTATTGGGGTGTTGGATGAAGAAGATAAAGCCGTTGCAGGAACCGAAGACGGTGAGTTTTTGGCGAATAAGAAAAAATTGTATAAAATTATTTCTCAAGCAAGAAACAAAAAACCATCTGTGCAATTGCCTGTAGTAGGTTTGGTAAAAACTAATTCAGGTAAGCTTTTAGAAAAAACCAAAATTTATATTGTGAAAAATGGTGTGAATTTAGGACTAGATTCTACCAAACAAGACGGAACTTTCAATTTTACAATCTGGTCTGGAAATAAATATACATTTTCTGCAATAAAAAGAGGGTATTTTAAGAAGGATATTCGAGTAAATGCTGTAAATTTGGATTCGGGTACTGTTACTCTTGAGTTTGTATTAGATTCAATTGAATTAAATAAAAATATTAGATTAGATAATATTTATTACGATTACAATTCAGCTGAACTAAGAAAAACATCATTGATAGAATTGGATAAATTGGCTCAATTTATAAAAGCAAATCCAACATTGGTGATAGAAATTAGTTCGCATACAGATTCAAGAGGAAATGATGATTACAATATGGAATTGTCGCAAGCTAGAGCAGAAACCGTAGTTAAATTTTTGATGAGCTACGGGATATTGAAATCTAGATTGGTAGCAAAAGGGTATGGTGAAAGTGTGCCTATTTTGTCTGGGGCTGTTTCTGAAGAAGATCATCAACAAAACCGAAGAACAGAGTTTAAAATTTTAAAAAAGTAACCTATTTAATTTAAGTTTATATATCAAGTATGAAAAAAAGTCTGCTAAAAATTGCCTTGATCGTGTTTGGATTTTGCTTTGCTCAAAATGCCATGGCACAATGTGACTCCGATGATTTTTTAGATAACTGTGCAGCTCAATTAGAGACCTACACTTTTATCAAAGCGTTTAACACTACCTTGAAAGCAAGTGCTGGTGCTAAACAAGAGATGTCGTATGTATTTAGTAAAGGATCTGAATACATTATTGTAGCTTGTGATCAGAATGCCAAAGGAGGAAAATTAATTATTTCTCTTTATGACAGAATGCACAAGTTGGTAGCTAGTACTTATAGTCCTCAAATGAAACGTCACTTCCCGTCTTTGGTATTTCCTTGCCAAGCTACAGGTGTGTACTACATTGAGTTTAAGTTTGAAGGAGACAAAGGTGGTTGCGGTGTTGGTATCTTAGGCTTTGATAAAAAATAATTTAATTAAAAACACAAATAATAAATTTTTGAATATGAAACTTATTACATTAAAAAATATAACAATTGCATCTTCATTAGCGTTTGCGCTATTTTCATGTGGTGGTGGTAGTGATTTAGAGGAAACTAAAGAAAATAAAGATACTACTGCAGCAGTTGCTGGTCCTGAAATTCCTGAAGAAGTATTAGCGGATTTAATTACTTCAATTCCAACTCCTTTGGAAATGTCGTCTGCGATTAAAGAATCGGGTGCAAAATACGATGACAAAATTTTAAATGATCCTTCAAATATTGATAACTACAAAACAAGTTACAAACAAGCCTTTAATTTAGGGGTTTATGGTGCAAACTTGGCTTATATCAATATTTATGAGAAAACTTTGAGTTCATTAGAATACTTAAATGCAATGAGAGTATTATCTGATAAATTGAAAGTAGGTCAGTTTTTTGATTTTAATCAAATGAGAAAATTTGCATCTAATGACAATAATATTGACTCATTAATTTTTGCTTCTACTATGGCATTCAATAACATGGATACTGAGTTGAGAAAACAAAAAAGAGGTAATTTGAGTGTATTGATGGTAACTGGTGCTTGGTTAGAAGGATTGCACGTAGCTACTCAAATTGTTGATAAACATCCAAATAAAACCATTCGTGAAAAAGTGGGTGAGCAAAAAATGGTGTTAGACAATATTTTTGTAATCTTAGAAATGTTTAAAGCAGATCCATTCTTTAAAGATGTTACAGATCAAGTACAATTGATTAAAAATGAGTACGATAAAGTAAAAATTGACTATATCTACAAAGAACCAGAATCTAAAGTAGTAAATGGTAGATTAGTAATTATTGACAACTCTACTACTGAAGTGAAAATGACAGATGAGAACTTAAAAGCGATTGTTAAAGTAACTGATCAGGTAAGAACTAAGTTGATTAACTTATAATAATCAGTAAATCATAAAACAAAAAAGGAGGATATCATAAAGATGTCCTCCTTTTTGTTTTTAGTGGTTTTTTCAATGTGCAAAATCGACGAAACGAATTTTTAAAATGGTCTCGACGATTTTAGGAAAACGTTTGATTGTTTTCTCGCTTTTTTCAGAGGTCAGATTTGAGCCTTTGGTACTGATATTTGAAGAACAAAAGAACCTGCTACAAGCTGGAAATAGCTGGCATACTATAACAAAAGAATCAAAAAAAGTTTAAATAAGTTTATTCTTCACTTTTCGCATTAAAACTTTCCTCTAAATCTTTCAATTCATTTTTGAAAAAGGCTTCATCCTTCACATTGGTAGTATTAAATTTTTCATTTTTAAATTTAAATTCGGCAAAATCAGAATACTTTTTCTCTCTCTTACTTATTGTGTATCCACCTATTACTGGAGTGATGATATCTTCTGTTGATTTATAAATAGTTGGCTTAGTTTCAGATCCAAAATCTTCTATTCCAATTTTAAAATTTCTAAACCAATTTATTTCACCATTAATTATAATATATTGTGAATTATCGAGTCCATATTCTCCTGCATCGCCTTTACTATAAACCAAAATGGTATCTTGGTTTAAATTTGACCATTTTCTAATAGAGTAACAATAGTCTCCTCCGCAAATTTCTAAATTTGATTTAACAGTTAAATTAGGTTTAGTTGAAAAATTTAATAAGTAATTATCAAACAAATCATTATTAGTTTTATCAAATAAATTCAAATTTCTCTCAGGAATATTGAATATTTTATTTTCTATCGAATCATTGAATTCCTTGATTTTATTTATTGAATCAACTGTATATGAATTGTTTTTAGTCGTAGACAATGAGTCACTTGACATTGAAATTGGTTGGGAATCATTTTTTTTGTTTTTAAATAAATACCAAACCGTTATTAGCGAAACCAGAATTAATATTACAATTGTTATAGTTTTCTTCATACATATTTAGTTTATACAAAAGAGGATTCTCATTTCTGAAAATCCTCTTTTCTCTTTTTATATCACCCTGATATTCATCTCTTCCACTTTCTTTTTGCTTAGTGGCGAAGGGCTTCCGAATTGTAAGTCTTCGCCTGAACCTGTTTTAGGGAATGCCATTACCTCTCGGATAGAGGTTTTGCGTTCTAAAATCATCATCAATCGATCCACTCCCCAAGCAATACCACCGTGTGGAGGTGCTCCATATTGGAATGCCTCATACATGTGACCTACGCTTTTCTTCATTTCTTCTTTGTCGTAACCCATGTTGCGGTAGGTTGCTTCAAGAATTTCGGCTTTGTGTGCACGAACTGAACCTCCTCCAATTTCATAACCGTTCAACACAAAATCGTATTGTTGGGCAATGATTTCACCCACATTTTCGCCACTCATGTGCTTGTCAAGGTCTTGTACCTTAGGCATTGAGAAAGGATTGTGGGTAAATGTCCATCTGCCTTCATCGGTTTTCTCAAAGAATGGGAAATCAACTACCCAAGCTGGATGTAATTCTTTAGGGTTAATTAAGTTCAACATTCTACCTAATTCCTGACGAACTCCATCTAAGGCTTTATTTGCCGTTGCATAACTTGCCGCTGAGAAGAATACCACATCTCCAACAGTTGCATTGGTTGCTTTTACAATATTTTCAGCTACTTCCTCACCCAAGAATTTTATAATTGGTGATTGTAAACGCTCAGCCGCTGCATCATCGTTTACAAAAATATATGCCAAACCACCTAAACCGTTTTCTTGTGCAATGGCAGTTAATTTTTCAATTTGTCCTTTTGATAAACGTTGTTTTTGTAACGCTGCATCTACTTTGATACATTTTACAATACCGCCATCAGTAATTGGTTTTGCAAAAACTTGGAAGGTTGTTTCTTTTACAATATCCGTAATGTCTTGCATTTCAAGTCCATAACGTAAATCAGGACGGTCACAACCGTATTTATCCATAGCCTCGTAGTAATCAATTACACGGAATGGTTTTAAAATCCATTTGTCGCCATATAATTTGTTTACTACTTCTGTAAATAATTTTGTGTTCAGGTCAATGATATCTTGCATACTTGCAAAAGCCATTTCCATATCCAATTGTGTAAATTCTGGCTGACGGTCGCCTCGAGAATCTTCATCTCTAAAACAACGAGCTACCTGGAAATAACGCTCAAATCCACCCACCATCAACATTTGTTTAAATTGCTGAGGTGCTTGTGGTAAGGTATAAAAGGAACCTGCAAACTTACGACTTGGCACTATAAACTCACGAGCACCTTCGTCGGTACCGGCTGTTAAAACAGGTGTTTCAATTTCTATAAAATTTTCTTCGTCCAAAATATCACGCAATAATTTAATTACTTTATGACGATTGATAATGGCCGAACGATTTTCTTGACTTCTGTGATCGAGGAACTTATATTGAAAACGCAGGGCTTCGTTGGTTTTTGAAGCACGTTTAATTTCGAATGGTAAAGTTTTGGCAAGGTTTAGAATTTCTAAGTTACGAGCATCTAATTCTAGTTTACCCGTTCTGATACTGCTATTGAAATCATCTTCAGCACGTTGAATAATATTGCCCGTAACCAATATCACCGACTCAGGTTTTAGTTTGGCCAATTCATCTAAATTTGAAAAATGACCTCTGTCTAAACGAACCTGCACCACTTCATAGCTAGAATCTCTTAAATCAATAAACACTAAATCACCGTGGTCACGCAAACTTGCTACCCAACCTGATAATGTAATTTCTTGATTTATAAACTCTTGAGATATTTGAGATATTTTATGTGTTCTGTAATTGTCTTTAATTATTACAGGAATTTGGCGAAGCTCTTCTTCTTCAGTTTTTACTGAATTTGAAGTAGAACCATCCGCATTTTTAACAGCTTTTGCCTCATTAGAAGCATTGTTTTCAGCAATTTGCGCAGCCGCTAATTGCGAGAGTATCAACTCTCGAATTACTTTTCCGTTGGCTCCTTTGCCTAATTCTTTGGTAATTTTACCAACCAACACACCTGCTTTTCCTTGATTACCAGCCTTAATTTCAGCGGCAACATCAGGGTTTTCAGCTATAGCTTTATCAATAGCTTGTTGTATGGTTTCGTCTGAAATAGAATTTTCAGAGAAGAAGGTGTTATAATCAAAAGCAGGATTTTCAATTAAAGATTTTAAAGCCTGTTGCAATAAAATTACAGTAATTTTTTCTGCTTTGTAAAGAGCAAACATATCAGCCAACTGAGTGGTGGTAACTTTGGTATAATCCTCCACCTTTAGGTTGTTGGCCAATGCTTTAGCAACAAAAGCAGGATCGTTTAGTTTTTCATTAACGCCTAAAAATACTTGTGAACGAATGGCATCAGCCGTAAAGAATTTAGCATCTTGAGGCAAAATACCGCTTTCAATTAATGTAGTTTCAATTGAGAAAGGTAATAATCTGCTATCAACATGAATAGTTTCTATTTCTTTTTTGATGCTTACAAATGGAATATCTGGTTCTAAAGCAAAACGATAATCAGCCGCAAATTCTTTTTTACGCATTACCTTGGTACGTTTCAATTCTTCGTCCCAAAGAACTGTAGTTTGCTCAGGGCGGAATTGTTTGTTATGCTCTTGGTAATAAGATAATTGACCGCTAACTTCTTCTTCTAATGCTTCAACAATAAACTTAAATGAGTTTAGGTTTTTGATTTCGGTACGTGCATTTAAATCTTGCGTTCCTTTTTTTCTTAACGAAACCGAAACGTCTGATTTAAATTCTCCTTTTTCAAGATTTGCCTCAGAAATATCTAAATTTTGAACTATACGCTGTAAATATTGCGCATAAACAGACGCATCTTTCAATTCATGAATACATGGTTTAGTTACAACCTCAATCAATGGCACACCCGATTTGTTAAAATCAACCAAAGTTTGATTTTTTTCGTGCATTAATTTAGCTGCATCTTCCTCTAAATGCACTTGTTCTAATTGAACAGAAAAATTAGTTCCATTATCTCTGTAACAATGTACTTCACCATCAGGAATTACAGGCTTTTGGAATTGCGTTAATTGGAAATTTTTTGGTTGGTCAGGATATTCGTAATGTTTTCTATCCCAACAAATTACTTCATTTTTGAAAGATGAATTTACAGCCTTTCCAAAATAAATTGCTTTACGAATTGCTTCTTGATTTATAGCTGGTAACACACCCATTTGTCCGGTACAAACAGAACAAATATGTTCGTTAGCAACAGTGGTTTCTTCATTTGGACAAGAACAGAAAAGTTTTGTTTTTGTATTTAAACGAATGTGTGTTTCAAGTCCAATTACAACCTCAAGTCCTTCTTGAGCTAATAATTCTGAAAGTTGATCTATATCCATTACTGTATTTCGTTTTTTAATCTCTTAAATCTTTATAGATAAGAATTTACTATTTCTTGAATAGTAATTCTTTAATTGTAATTATTATACTTAATTACAGCTTCTTGCTTTAAAGTTGGAAGGTAATTTTTCATTATTACCCAAACTATTGAAGCATCCACAGAGTCATAAGCATGTATTAACCTATTTCTAAATCCAACTATTTTTCTTGCATTTTCAAGGGTTTCATTTGGATGTAATTGGTCAAATTTATTTACAGCTTCACCAACAATACTCAATTGCCGTTCAACAGCACTTTGTGTTTTTAAATCTTTTGAATATTTACTAAAACTTTGAATTTCTTTAGTAAACTCATCAATTAGTTCAATTGCTTGAATGATGTCAGATAAATATTTGGCCCCTTTTTCCGTCATAAAGTAGAACTTTAGTTGCTTCAATATTTTTCTTTAAAATGGGATTTTTAATAGAAGAATAAGTTAATAAATCCACTTTTCTGTGAAAGAACTCTTCAAAATTGTCCCATAATGAAATTAAACTTTCTCCTTTAATTAATGGGTCATTTTCATCTATTTCTATCAATAAATCAATATCACTCTTATTTTTATCGAATGCATCGGTAGTAGAAGAACCAAAAGCATACAGATATTTAACATGGTGATTTTCACACAATGATATAAAATATGTTGCTTGATTAGCTATTTCGTCCTTAATTACCATTGATTTTTTATTGAATCTCTGCTAAGAATTTTGCAAAGCTTAAAATAATTTCTTCTTCTTTTTTAGCAGCAGTGATTTGTACTCCTGTTTCAGTCCCGATTGGCGAAGTTAAAGTTGGTAATTCACCTAAACTAAAGCCAATTGTGTAAATATCAGATAAATACATTGCCAATGGATCTTTTAAACTATTGCCAATGGCAGGAGGAAGGGTAGGAGTAACAGGAGATAAAATGATAGATACTTGCTCAAAATCTTGTGCAAAGTGTTCCATGATTTGTCTGCGTAATGCGCTGGCTTTCAAATATATTTCATCCGAATGTCCTTGCGATAACACTTGGTTACCACCCACAATTCTGCGTTTTGTTTCTTCTGTAAAGTTTTCAGAACGAGTAATTGAATAACTGTCTTTCAACGATTCAGCTTCAACACGTTCGCCATACATTGAGCCATCTAAACGAGCTAAGTTTGAGGCAGTTTCTGCCATAGCCAATGCATAATAAGTTGATACTAAAGTATCTGCATTTTTAAAGTTTAATGCTTTTACTTGAATACCTTGTGCTTTAATTTTATCTAACAAGTTGATAAAATCTTGTTTGAATTGAGCGTCAAGTCCTTTATTTTCAACAAATTCAGTATAATAACCAACTGTAATTTGTGATTTATCTAAAGTTTTTGTAGTATCAACAGGTGTTGAAACATAAGTAGTTTGATCATGATAATCTTTACCACTGATGGTATTTAATACAATTTCAATGTCTTCTAAACTTGAAGCAATTGGTCCAACACAATCAGTTGATGATGCATAAGCCATTATACCATAGCGAGATACACGTCCGTAAGTTGGTTTTAATCCAAACACTTTGTTGTAACCAGCTGGCTGACGAATAGAACCTCCAGTGTCGCCACCAATTGAGAATACTGTATAATTTTTAGCAACATTCACAGCACTTGCACCACTTGAGCCACCTGCAACCAAAGCATCATTTAATGCATTTTTTGCAGCACCAAATACTGTGTTTTCATTGGTACTTCCGTGACCAAAACTGTCGCAGTTTTCTTTCACCAACGGAATTGCACCTGCGTCTAATAATTTTTGAATGGCAGTTGCAGTATAAGGCGAAGTATATTTCTTTAAAAAGTCGGAACTAGCCGAAGCTGGACTTCCTTGAACAAGAAAAACATCTTTCACACCAAAAGGAATACCTTCAAGCAAACCGATTTTTTCTCCGTTTTTGATTTTTTCGTCCACTTTTTTGGCTAAATCAATTGCCTTGTCAGACAATAAAAAGTTTACCGTATTGTGGGTATTTTTTGCTAAAAGGTCTAATTTTTCTTGCACCAATTGTGTACAAGAAATTTTGCCTTCAACAAGCATATTGTGTATTCTTAAAATTTCAGAAGCCATTAGTTTTCAATTACTTTTGCTACAACTAAATATCCGTTTTTTTCTTTAGGGAAATTACCTTTAATAATAGAACGCTCTAATTCAGAACTTTCTATCACTTTATCCTCACGCAAATCATCAAGCGTAACCACATGATTATTACTTGTTTCCGCAGAAGAAGTATCTAAATGTGCACCTTTGATGGTTTGAAAAAGTTCTTCAACCGCCTTAGATGATGTAGCTCCTTTTATACTAGATAAAACATCTAGCGTCATTAATTTAGCCATATATGTATTTTTTGCGAAATGCTCAATCCTTTACCAAACCTCAAATATAAGAATTTTGTGGGAAATTTTGAGAGTTAAATTCATGCTGATTTTATAAATTCTTCATTAAATTTTTATTTTCCTAATCACCCATAAATCACAGCTGCTTGCCCATGATTGATTCCATTTTCGTCAATCAAATTCCAGAGAATTACATTTTTAATATAGAATCTTTTGCCAGTTTTTGAAATCCTAAATCCTTCATAACTAGTTACAAATCCTTTTTCTTTGGCTTCATCAAGTAGTTTTTGACGGTCGGCTTGGTTGATGGTTTCAGCAGAAAGTCGTGAGGGTAAAGTTGTAAATTCCTCCCAAGAATATTCAAAAGTGGAGAGAGCTTTTACATTTCCATAAATAAAAACAGGATCTTGCAATGTGTTATGAGCCAAAACCGCAAAAGGGAATTGAAACAATTTGCTTGCAATTTCGGTTTTTGAAAGTGAACCTGTTTCAAATAATGACTCTTTAGTGACTAATTTAAAAGAATTTACAATTAAATTAGCCAATTGAATAGTGGCAGGCGTTTGAAGAGTTGAAATCATAATTGTAAAAATACAAATTCCCTTTTAATTCATATATAAAATTAACCACATAGAAACATAGGTTTTTTAATTTAGGCATAGTAAAGCTATGTAAAAACTTGTTTCTTAAATATCTAAATTAATACTTAAGTAATTTAGATATGGCACAAAGTAAAATCAAAAATGATTTTTAAACATAGTGAAATCCTATGTTACTATGTGGTTAAATTGTTCATCATTATTTATTTCGTAAATCTCTTAAAGGAAAATTAAAATGAAAACATCAATTTTTATTTTTTGTGCATTATTCTGCTTAGTTTTTATAAATTGTGCAAGAAAATCATCAAATCAACTTGTTATGCCACAAGATTCTATCTCGTATTTAGCCTTGGGAGATTCTTACACCATTGGTGAAAGTGTTTCACAATCAGAAAGTTTTCCGTTTTTATTGGCAGAAGAGTTGAAGAAAAAGGGCAAGAAAATAGGTGCACCCACCGTAATTGCTAGAACAGGTTGGACAACCGATGAATTGACTACCGCCATTGAAAATGCCAATATTCATCAACAGAAATATAACCTCGTTACACTTCTAATTGGTGTAAATAATCAGTACCGAGGCAGAAAAATAGATGAATACAAAAAAGAGTTTATAACATTGGTAAACAAAGCTTTAGTGTTTGCCAATCAAGACAAAAATCATGTAATTATTGTTTCAATTCCTGATTGGTATTATACGCCATTTGGGCAAAATTCAAACAGAAATACTACATCAGCAGAAATAGATGCATTTAACAAAGTAAATAAAGATGTAGCAGATTCACTTTCAATTCCTTATGTAAATATTACAGATATTACCCGTGAAGGCTTGAAAGACACACTATTAGTTGCCAATGATGGATTGCATCCTTCTGGAAAATGCTACCAAAAATGGGCTGAGAGAATTGCTAGTGTTTTGTAAAATAATCAAGTTTGAAGATATAAATTTCAAAACTGTTAAACAAAAAAGGCTTCGAAAACTCGAAGCCTTTTTTGTTTAACTCTAAACTGATAACTAGTTAGCCATTTCTGACATGAACTTAATTCTCATCAGTCTTATTTCTTCTTCGGTAAAATCATCGCCAAGTTCTGCAAGTGCATCTTGCACATTGTCAGATACTGAAGTCATAAAATACTCCATAATCTCATCTTGTTTGTCATATTCAATATTGCTATCTATGTAGTAATCAAGATTTAATTTAGTGCCAGAGAAACAAATATGTTCTATTTCTGTCAATAAATCTTCCCAAGAAAGGTCTTTACTTTCGCAAATTTCTTCTAGTTCTACCTTGCGGTCAATTTGTTGAATAATGTAAACTTTAATTTTAGATTTATTAGCAGTTTGTTTCACTACCACATCTTTGGCAGTTACAATGTCGTTTTCTTTTACATATTTAGAAATAACATCAATAAACTGGGTACCAAATTTTACCACTTTGCCCATTCCCACTCCTTGAATATTGGCCATTTCTTCCTTTGTTACAGGATAAGAAGTTGCCATTTCTTCAAGCGAAGGGTCTTGGAAAATTACATAAGGAGGTAAATTTTGTTCTTTTGCAACTTTTTTACGCAAGTTTACCAAAAGACCAAAAAGCACATCGTCGTAAGCTTTTACGCCTACAGCATCTTTTTCCGATGGTTCATCAGGTGTTGCGTCAGCATCTTTGTCTTTGCTAAGGGTAATTGCATAAGGTTTCTTAATGAAATCAGTTCCCTTTTTGTTTAATTTCAATACACCTTGGTTATCAACATCTTTGGTGATAAATTCTTGTAAAGTAATTTGACGAATGATGTTTTCCCAATATTCTGCAGATTGGTCTTGTCCTTCACCAAATTCTTCCAATTCATCATGACCATAACTGGTGATGTATTCAGTTTCTTTACCCAGTACCACATTTACAATGTGTTCTGTGTTAAATCTTTGTTCTGTAGCTTGTACTACTTTAAGAATTAATAATACGTCTTCCATACCTTCAAAACTTATCTTAGGTTTTTTGCAATTATCGCAAAATCCGCAATCTTTTTCCAAATATTCTCCAAAATAATGTAATAAAAGTTTTCTTCTACAGATGGTGGATTCTGAATAAGAAGACATTTCATGGAGTAAATGTTTGGCATTATCTCTTTCTGTTACGGTTTTGTCTTTGTTAAATTTTTCTAATTTATTTATATCTTCAATGCTGTACAGCATCAAGCAGTGTCCTTCAAGTCCATCTCTTCCGGCTCTTCCGGTTTCTTGGTAGTAGCCTTCTAGCGATTTTGGTGCATCATAATGGATTACATATCTTACATCTGGTTTGTCTATTCCCATTCCAAAGGCAATAGTAGCCACAATTACTTGCACTTTGTCTGTTAAAAAAGCATCTTGATTATCCATTCTTATTTGAGAATCAAGCCCTGCATGATAAGGTAAGGCTTTGATTCCGTTTACAACCAATAAGTCGGATAGTTCTTCTACTTTTTTTCTACTCAAACAATAAATGATTCCAGATTTTCCTTTTTGGTCTTTAATCAAACGAATAACCTGTTTGTTAGGGTCATTTTTTTGAATAATTTCATAAAAAAGGTTTTTTCTGTTGAAAGAAGATTTGAATAAATCAGCTTCTTCCATTTGTAAGTTTTTGGCAATATCTGCTTGCACTTTTGGGGTGGCAGTAGCAGTAAGCGCAATCACTTGCAAATCTCCTAGTTCTTTTATGATGGTTTTTATTCTTCTATATTCAGGTCTGAAGTCATGCCCCCATTCCGAGATACAATGTGCTTCATCAATGGCTACAAAAGAAAGATTGGCATCTTTTAAAAATTCTAGGTTTTCTTCTTTGGTAAGTGTTTCAGGGGCAACGTATAATAGTTTTACCGACCCATTCAGCAATTCTTTTTTTACCCTTGTCATCTCAGTTTTATTCAAAGTTGAATTAAGAAACTGAGCATTTACCCCTGCTGCCAATAATTGGTCAACCTGGTTTTTCATAAGGGCAATTAGCGGAGAGATTACAATTGCGGTGCCTTTTGACACAAGTGCAGGTAACTGATAACAAAGTGATTTGCCGGCTCCTGTAGGCATAATTACAAATGTATTTTTGCCGGCAAGTAAGTTGTTTATGATTCTTTCCTGTTCTCCTCTAAAAGTAGTATATCCAAATATTTCCTTTAAAGTTGTCTTTACATCAACGAATTCTTCTACTAACATTTATCTATTTGGGTAATCCTGTATGAGATTTAACCTTGTTTAATTTGAGATTTATTTATATTTGCAAACTCTTATTACAAAAGCTAAGGTAATAGAAAATTCTAAAAATAATACCCTTAATTGTAACTTAATTTGAATTTAGATAAAAATTTAATATCAATTGCAAGACAAGTACTTATCCAAGAGGCTGAGGCGTTGAAAAATATAGCCGAATTGATAAATGACGACTTTAGTGCAATTATTGACACCATATTAAGTTCTAAAGGTAGAGTGGTGGTGAGTGGAATAGGTAAAAGTGCCATTATAGGTCAGAAAATTGTGGCCACCCTTAATTCCACAGGTACTCCTGCACTTTTTATGCACGCAGCCGATGCCATTCATGGTGATTTGGGCATGATACAAGCTGATGATGTGGTAATTTGTATTTCTAAATCTGGTAATACGCCAGAGGTAAAAGTATTGGTGCCACTCATCAAAAGAAATTCTTGTAAATTAATAGCATTGGTGGGTAATGTGCATTCATATTTGGCACAAGAGGCTGATTATGTGCTTGATGCTACTGTTGAGAAAGAAGCAGACCCCAATGATTTAGCACCTACTACTAGTACCACTGCAGCGTTGGCTTTGGGAGATGCCTTGGCAATATGTTTAATAGAAGCCAGGAATTTTAGTAGTGAAGATTTTGCAAAATACCATCCAGGTGGTAGTTTAGGTAAGCGATTGTATTTAAAAGTAGAGCATGTTTGCACCAAACAGAACTTACCAATTGTGAGCCTTACCTCTAATTTAAAAGAGATAATTGTAGAAATATCTAGTAAGAGATTAGGTGCAACTGTCGTATGTGATGCTGATAATCAGTTACTTGGTATAATTACTGATGGAGATTTGAGAAGAATGATGAATGCCTTTGAGAATATTAATAATAATATCCTGGCAAAAGATATTATGACTGTAAATCCAATTCATATAGCCGCTGATGCTTATGCTTCGGAAGCATTAAAACTGATGCAGGAAAAAAACATTACACAACTTTTGGTTTTAAATGAAGGTAAACTGCTGGGTATTTTGCATTTGCATGATTTAATTAAAGAAGGAATAGTGTAGATAGGTGATAGGTGATAGGTGAGAGGTGAAAGGTGACAGGTGACAGGTGACAGGTGACAGGTGACAGGTGACAGGTGACAGGTGACAGGTGACAGGTAAGAAGTTGAAAGTTGAAAGTTAAAGGTTAAAGGTTAAAGGTTAAAGGTTAAAGGTTAAAGGTTAAAGGTTAAAGGTTAAAGGTTAAAGGTTAAAGGTTAAAGGTTAAAGGTTAAAGGTTAAAGGTTAAAGGTTAAAGGTTTAAGGTTCAAAGTTAAAGGTTGAAAGTTAAAAGTTGTAATTTAAAGAATTTATTTCTATCCCTTATCCCTTATCACTTGTCCCTTATCACCTATCACCTATCACTTATCCCTTATCCCTTATCCCTTATCACCTATCCCTTATCACCTATCACTTATCACTTATCCCTTATCCCTTATCCCTTGTCACCTATTACCTATAAAAGTAATAAACAACATATTAATTTCGTTATAGAATTTTTAAGAGCATTAGATGAATAATAATAATTACGTAGTAATAATGGCTGGTGGAATTGGGAGTAGATTTTGGCCATTTAGTAGAACAAAATCTCCTAAGCAATTTCACGATGTGTTGGGAACTGGTAAATCGCTTTTGCAACAAACAGTGGCAAGGTTTGCCAATGTTTGTCCTGAAGAAAATATTTATATTGTTACCAATTCGGCTTATAAAAATCTTGTAAAAGAACATCTGCCTAGTTTCTCCAATGATCAAGTTTTGCTTGAGCCAGTAGGCAGAAATACAGCACCTTGTGTTGCTTATGCATGTTTTAAAATTGCAAAGAAAAACCCTAATGCAAATATTGTAATTTCTCCATCCGACCATATTATTGGTCGTGAAGATGAGTTTGAAAGAGTTATTTTGCAGGCTTTGGCTTCTACCGCCCAAAATGATATTTTAATTACTTTGGGTATTACACCAAGCCGTCCTGATACTGGTTATGGCTACATTCAATACCATGAAGAAGGAGAAAATAATTTGCATAAAGTGAAAACTTTTACAGAAAAACCCCAGCTTGAAATTGCTAAAAAGTTTTTGGAAAGCGGTGATTTCGTGTGGAATGCAGGAATTTTTGTTTGGAATGTAAAAACCATTATTACAAAGTTTAAAAAATATTTGCCAGAGTTGGCCCAGATTTTTGAAGAAGCGGAAGCAAAGTTTTATACTGCCGAAGAAGAGGCCTATATCAACACTGCCTATTCTCAGTGTACCAATATTTCTATCGATTATGGCATTATGGAAAAAGCCAATCATGTGCATGTTTTATTGTGTGAATTTGGTTGGTCCGACCTTGGAACTTGGAAATCTTTATATGAAGCTATGCCCAAAAATGAGCAACAAAATGCCATTGATGGAAATGTAATTACTTATGATACAAATAATTGTATAATTAAAACACCTAAAAATAAGTTGGTGGTAGTGCAAGGCATGGAAGATATGATTGTAGCAGAATATGATGGTGTGCTCATGATTTGTAAAAAAGAAGAGGAACAAAAAGTGAAGGATTTTGTAGCCCAGGTAAAATCAAAAAAAGAACTACAACAGTATGTGTAGATTTTAGAGATTAGATGTTAGATGTTAGACATTCTTATTCGAAATCTTAAAAATCATATTTATGCTATTTTAAAATCATTAAAATTTTAGCCACGCATTCTCAAAACAATAATATTTTTGAATGCGTGGTTTTTTATTTCTACTTTAACTAGATAGGAATAAGCAAACTAAAAATACTGCCACGAATTCACGAATTAAAATTAATAGGTATAGGCGTTTAGGTCGCATTATTTTTCTTCATTTTAAGCGAATAGGGCTATTATTTATAAACTTCACAAGAAGTAAATCGAATATTG
>Ga0214921_10002447_pt1 | contig 30137 bp, 31 predicted proteins | sample LL1505_MetaG_FD_177992 | JGI IMG/M metagenome (GOLD analysis project Ga0214921, IMG submission 177992) | Freshwater microbial communities from Lake Lanier, Atlanta, Georgia, United States - LL-1505 | ecosystem: Environmental > Aquatic > Freshwater > Lake | place: USA: Georgia | collected...
GCGTTTATCTTGGCGGCCACTGGAGTCGAGAACCTTGATCGACTATTTCAACCGCTTTCATTACTACTTCAAAGAGTTATTGGTTGATTTTTTCTTCATCCCAACGTTTTTTTCTACTTTCAAAAAAACCCCGCGTTTGCGCTTGTTCTTTGCAACATTCATGGCGGCTGGTGTTGGCAATGCGCTTTTTCACTTTATGAATGAAATTGAATTGCTCGAGACTTTAGGCTTTTGGGGCATGGTTGAAACCTTTCACAGCTACCTGTTTTACTGTTTTGTCTTGGCAACAGGGATTGGTATTTCACAAGTTCGTGCCAATGCGGGATACAAACCATCACCGACCATCTGGGGCCGCATTCAGTCCTTTTTTGTCGTATGGGGCTTTGTCACCCTGTTGCACATATTTGGTGACGAGTCTCGTAACCATAGCTTGACTGAGCGGGCCCATTATTTGGCGAGCATGTTTCAGTTGGTTTAGTCGCACGCCCTTAGCCGATAACTTTTACCATTCATCAAACCGACATAAAGCGCCATTAGTATCTAGCCGAGTTGGCCCATTCTTTGAAGTGGCTCTAAAACCAACCTACAAAATTGATGCACTACAGAGCTGTATTTATTTCCGATCTGCACCTGGGTACCCCAGGCTGCCAAGCCGACGCCCTCCTAGACTTCCTTAAATCGCACTCCAGCGATTATTTGTACTTGGTTGGCGACATCATTGACGGATGGCAACTTCGCCGCAAATGGTATTGGCCGCAAGCGCACAACGACGTGGTGCAAAAAATCTTGCGCCGTGTGCGCAAGGGCTGCCATGTGGTCTATGTGCCCGGCAACCACGACGAATTTGCCCGTGACTTTGTTGACCACCACTTTGGCGGCATTGAGGTGGTGGAAGAAGCCTCTCACACCATGCTGGATGGACGTAAATTTTGGTTGGTGCATGGCGACTATTTCGATGCGGTGGTGAAATACGCCAAATGGCTGGCCTACCTTGGTGACACCTTGTACGAAATGGCCCTGCGTTTGAACCGGCATTTCAACCGTGTTCGCCGCTACATGGGCTTGCCCTATTGGTCGCTCTCCGCTTACCTAAAGGGCAAGGTCAAAAAAGCCCTGAACTTCGTCACCGATTTTGAAAATGCAGTCGCCCATGAGGCGAAGAAGCGTGGCTACCAAGGCGTGGTGTGCGGCCACATTCACCGCGCAGAAATTCGCACCATCGAAGGTGTTTTGTATTGCAACGATGGCGACTGGGTAGAGAGCCGTTCTGCTTTGGTCGAGCATGTGGACGGTAGGCTTGAGCTGATTTATTGGGATCAAGTCATGGACGAATTGCCCAACGCCAACGCCGTGGTCTTACAGCACGACCCCCTGCACATTACTGAACCCGCTTGACCTCCCTGCTGCGACGCACGGGCTTTGTGCCCTTGATGGGGGCGCAATTCGTCTCCGCTCTGGCAGATAACGCCTTGCTGTTGGTGGCCATGGCCTTGTTGATTGAGCAAGGGCAGGCCGCGTTTTGGGTGCCTTTGCTCAAACTGATGTTCACCCTGTCCTATGTTGTCTTGGGGCCATGGGTTGGCGTGTGCGCAGACACATGGCCCAAACAAAAAGTGATGATGGTGGCCAATGGCGTGAAAGCCGTGGCTTGTATCGCCATGCTTTGGGGTGTGAATCCTTTGCTGGCGTTTGCCATCGTGGGCGTGGGTGCAGCCGCTTATGCCCCAGCTAAATATGGTTTGGTCACCGAGTTGGCGCAACCCGAGCAGTTGGTGACAGCCAATGCATGGATAGAAATCAGCACCGTCTCCGCCGTTTTGCTCGGCGTGGTTTTGGGTGGCGCCTTGGTCAGCCCTGCATGGCTGCAACAGAACTGGGTTCAAGCGTGGGCTCAATTCCAAGACGCGCAAACTGTTTACACCGCGTCGCTGGCCATGTTGCTGGTTTTGTATGGTATGGCAGCAGCGCTTAATCTCTATATTCAGGGAAGCGGCAAGGTATATGCGCCTATGCCGTGGAACTTCATGTCCATTTGCCAAGGCTTTTGGCAGGACTTTAAGCGTTTGTGGACTGACCCCTTGGGCAGCATCAGCTTATCGGTGACCACTTTGTTTTGGGGCGTGGGTGCAACTTTGCAGTTGTTGGTGCTGAGTTGGGCACAAGAAAAACTTTTGCTCAATCTTTCGCAAGCTGCCTATTTGCAAGCGGCCACCGCGGGGGGCGTGATTGCAGGCGCTGCGCTGGCAGCACGTTGGGTGGCGCTGCACCAAGCCACCTGGGTATTGGGGCTGGGTTTGGCCATGGGGGCTTTGTTGCCCATCATGTTGTGGGTGACGCAGTGGCAGACGGCTGTGCTGTTAACCACCTTGCTGGGCTTGGTGGGCGGGTTTTTTGTGGTGCCTATGAACGCCTTGCTTCAACACCGGGGTGTGGTGTTGCTCAGCGCTGGACGATCGATCGCCATCCAAAATGTGAATGAAAACGCCAGCATTTTGGCGATGATGGCTGCCTACAGTGGCTTGCTTTACTTTCAAGCAAAAGTAGAAGATCTGATTTTGGCCTTGAGTTTTTTGATGATCACGGTCATGGCGCGGGTGCTCTGGCGTCATCTGTCACTGAAGACGCCATTCGCTTAAGCCGCTGGTTGGGGTAGTTGCATCAGGGCTTGGCCCATGCGCAAGACTCGCCCCTCTTCTATGCCAGGCGCGAACGTAAAGTCGGGTGGCGTGAACACCAAAATCGTCGAACCGTGTTGGAACCAGCCAAGCTCTTCGCCTTTGTGGAACGCCGCGTCACAGTTCATGACAGCCGGCCCTTGGTAGCGGGTGTGCAGCAAGGTGTCCAAGGCGTGTAAGCGAATGCTGGCCACCAGCACCGCAGCCACTGGCACCAAAGCGACGGGGTGGCGTTGTGCCCCAATCTCCATCTCCAACATGGCGCGTTCGTTTTTACAAAAAAGTTTTTCTACGCGTTTCAAAGCAATCGGGTTGACATTCCATGTGTCACCAGAAAAATATTCCACGCGGTGCAAGCGCCCATCGTGGGGTGCATGAAAGCGGTGGTACATCGACGAGGTGATGCGGATGGTCAGGAATTTGCCGTTGTGCCAAGGCCCGTGTTGGGCGCTGGCACCGAGCAGGTCTTGCAAGGTGTAGGGAAAACCTTTGGCTTGGAACAACTGACCGTCTTTGACCTCTCCCATGGCGCCCACGATGCCGTCGCAGGGACTCACCAAGGTGTTGGCATCTTGGTCGACCGGGCGAGCGCCTGGGCGCAGCTGGCGAATAAAGCAGTCGTGCAGGCTGTCAAAGCGCTGCTCTTTGGCCTCGGACAAGTCCAAATCGGCAAACTGGCGCCACACCCAAATGGAAGCTTTGGCCAGCAACGGATGGCGCAATTGGCTGAACCACCCCATGAAATGCGTCAATGCAACGCGGGGAATGCGGTTGGTGAGCAAAAAGTTAAGGTCCTCGTTGGCGACCAAGTTTTGGATATGTTGTCGAACAGTCATCATTTTTTAACCTTAGTGACATACAAAAGAGGTTTTCGAAAGGGAGTACATGGATACATATGAAACAGGTGTCTCAGTGGTGTTGGGCTTGGTGGCCGTGATGGCAGCTGCCGTCTTGCTGCAAAGAGTGGTTCAGCGCTTGCAACTGTCGTTTGCCAAACACCCTTCCTTGGGCGGACACCTGCGCATGTCTAAGCGCTTTGCCCACTGGTTGCCAGCCTATAGCTACAGCCCAGCGACATGGTTTTCGGTCGATGGTGCGCCGCCAGACATTGCTAACACACGCCAGACTGCCCTGCGCGAATTGGGCGTCAAGCTCAAAACAAGAAGTCCTTTGACGCTGGCACAGACCGCATCGGCCAAGCCCATGATTTCCGATATGCAGCTCACCAGTCAATACCGAGTGCCCTACCAATTCCGCGAACTGCTGTCGCAGCACTTGCAACTGGGCGGTTTTTGGCAGTCTAGCCAAGGCGTTTGGCTGACTGACATGGACGGCAACCAGTTCATCGATGTGTCGGGTTCGTATGGCGTGAATTTGTTTGGCTACGACTTTTACAAATCCTGCATGGCCGAAGGTGCGGCCATGGCGCAAGACTTGGGACCGGTGCTCAGTGGTTACCACCCTTGCGTGTTGGACAACGTCAAGCGCTTGTGTGATTTGTCGGGCAAAGACGAAGTGTCGTTTCACATGTCGGGCACCGAAGCGGTGATGCAAGCCGTTCGTTTGGCCAGGTACCACACCAAGAAGCGAAAAATTGTGCGCTTCACGGGTGCCTATCACGGCTGGTGGGACGATGTGCAGCCAGGACCAGGCAACCCCATGCCGCCTTCTGGCGACACCCTCACCTTGAACGATATGCATGCCAACACCTTGCGTGTTTTGCGCAACCGCAATGACATCGCCTGTGTCCTGATCAACCCTTTGCAGGCCATGCACCCTAACCGCGCTGCACCCACTGACAGCACCTTGATCGACGGCAAGCGCTCTGTGCATTACGACAGACAAGCCTACACAGCGTGGCTGCAAACTTTGCGACAAGTCTGCACAGAAAAAGGCATTGCACTCATCATGGATGAAGTGTTTTTGGGTTTTCGTCTGCACCGTGGCGGTGCTCAGGCCTACTTTGGCGTTGATGCAGACATGGTGACCTATGGCAAGACCTTGGGTGGCGGCTTGCCTGTTGGCGTGGTGTGCGGCAAATCGGCGTGGATGAAGCGCTTTCGCGATGACCGCCCTGGCGACATTTGTTTTGCCCGCGGTACCTTCAATGCACACCCCACAGTCATGACCACCATGAATGTGTTTTTGCAGCGACTCGATAGCACTGAAGTTCAAGCGATGTACGCCAATGTCAGTCAGACTTGGACAGATCGACAAGCCGCTTTGAACAGCCGTTTGAAGCAGGCAAATATGCCTGTGCGCGTGGCTGGCATGGAAACAGTTTGGACGGTCTTGTTTGACCTGCCTGGACGCTATCACTGGATGCTTCAATACTATTTGCGCGAGCAAGGCATTGCCATGAGTTGGGTGGGATCGGGACGCATGATCATGAGCTTGAATTTCGATGACGCTATGTTTGATCAATTCTGCGAACGCTTTGTACAAGCAGCTCAACATATGCAGCAAGACGGATGGTGGTGGACACCTGCGCTAGACCAACAGCGCCCCATACGTCGGCAGGTGTTCAAAGAAATGCTCAAGGCCCGTTGGGCCTAGAGCAAGGGGCCTAGCAAAACTGTTTCAAGCCTGTGAAGTTTTGACGTGGTCCATGGGGTCAATCCGTTCACCACGCAACAAATGCAAAGGCGCTTTGTGGTACAGCTTGATGTCATGGATGGGGTCGGTCAAAATTTTGAAGCCCCACGCCAAACCGGCGACCAAGCTGTCTTGCCACCACAATTGAAGAACACGAAAGACCAAGCCAGCCGCGCCTAAGAACAACCAAGCCATGGCGGTGATGCGAACTGGCGTGTCCTCGTAGGCTTCGGGTACAGCCCAAGTCAAATAGGCAGGCATCCAGTAGGCCAACACGGGAATGGCCGCACAAATGCTCAGCAGCACCACTTTGCGATGCAAGTTATAGCCTACCTTGATGTCTTCTTTGTGTTCGTGGGTGGCTTGGTTGACCTCGTCATAGCCTTTGGGTTCAAAAAAGAAATGCCCCATTTGACGCGTTGTCATGGAAACCAGCCAAGCCACCAGTGAGGCAACAACCGGGTCAATGAAAAGAAAAACATAAGCCACCAAAAACGACACCGCGCTGATGAAGTGAAGTGACTGGTTCACGTAGCTGTGGTGGTAGTAGCGATGGTCATCCCAGCGTTGGGTTTGAAGGGTTTGCTGCCATTGGCGCATAAAGACTCCTGGTGAAGATGGTGACATGCACCTTGGGTTGAAGACACGCTGGGACTGTGAGGCCTGCGCATGAAATTTTGATGACAAACGTCCATGTCATTGAAATGACACAATACCTTCATCAAACTGTTGCATTAGAAGTTCACATTACAGGCATGAATACAGATGCGCATATCCAAGTCAGCCGTCTAGGTGCTGTCCAGCAGCGTTTCAAAATTGCTGTCGTGACGGAAACTTATCCGCCAGATATCAACGGGGTGGCCCACACTTTGAGCAAAATTGTGGAAGGTCTTCAAGCACGGGGTCATGACCTCTGGTTGATTCGGCCCAAGCAGCAAGCCCAGCACACTGCGGTGCATACGGCCCATTTTCAAGAGGTGTTGGTCAAAGGTGTGCCCATCCCTTTTTACAGTGAATTGCGCATGGGCTTGCCTGCTAAGCGAGAACTGCAACGCCTTTGGGCCAAGCAAAGACCCGACATCGTGCATATCGCCACCGAAGGCCCCTTGGGATGGTCGGCGCTGCAAGTGGCGCGCAAACTCAAGCTACCAGTCAGCACCGATTTCCGCACCAACTTTCACGCCTACAGCCAGCATTACGGCATAGGGTGGTTGAGCGGTGCGATTCGGGTCTATTTGAAAAAATTCCATAACCGCGCAGACATTACCATGGTGCCGACTGCCGTGCTGCAACAAGAACTCCAAGCCAAAGGCTTTGAGCGTGTGCATGTGGTGCCGCGCGGCGTGGACACATCGCAGTTTTCGCCCTCTTACCGAAGCCAAGCGCTGCGCGACACATGGGGTGTCAGTGCTTCAGACAAAGTCTTGCTTTATGTAGGCCGCTTGGCAGCAGAAAAAAATCTGGGACTGGTGGTACAGGCGTACCTGCAAGCCAAGCAACAGGACAGTCGTTTGCGAATGGTGTTGGTGGGGGATGGCCCCATGCGGGAGAGCTTGCAGCAACAGCATCCCGACATCATTTTTGCGGGCTACCAAAGCGGCAAAGACTTGGCGGCCCACTATGCCAGTGGCGATGTGTTTGCATTTGCCAGCCTGACCGAAACCTTTGGCAATGTGACGCTGGAGGCCATGGCCAGCGGTTTGGCGGTGGTGGCGTTCAAACACGCAGCCGCTGGGCAATGCATCAGCCATGGGGAAAACGGCATGTGCGTGGACACCGAGTCGCCCGACGAGTTTGTCAAAGCTGTGTGCGCTGTGGTCGAGTCCCCGAGTTTGCAAGCACGTTTGGCCAAGCAGGCTTTGCAAACAGCGCAAACGCTTGATTGGCCAGGCGTGGTCGAACGCACCGAAGCGATGTTCCGCCATGTCATGACAGGAAGCTACCAGCAAGAAAGCTTGGAACTCGAGATGAGCCTGCAACGGGCGCCTTGAGCCTCGCCTTGCAACTTACAACTCGACTTTGCCTCGCGTGGCTTTGGTTTGGCCGCGAATCACTTTGCTGTCGACCCGCTTGCGCTGCGAGCTGAGGGTGGGGCGGGTGGCGCGACGCGGCTTCACAGGTTTGGCGGCCAGCGCCACCATCTCATGCAAACGAGCGATGGCTTCGGCGCGGTTTTTGTCTTGGCTGCGGGTGGTTTGCGCCTTGATGACGATCACCCCGTCCAAGGTGATGCGCTGGTCGGAGGTAGCCAAGAGCTTGTCTTTCACCGCCTCGGGCAAAGAAGATGCGCGGATGTCAAACCGCAAATGCACGGCGCTGGACACCTTGTTGACGTTTTGACCCCCTGCGCCTTGCGCGCGGATGGCGGTGAATTCCATCTCAGACTCAGGTATCTCGATAGGCATCACACCACCATGTCGTATTGCAAAGTGATGGGCGCATGGTCAGAAAACTTCTCTTCCTTATAAATAGACACTTGCTTGGCCAATAAGGCCAAAGCGGGTGTCGCCAAGTGGTAATCCAAACGCCAACCCACATTGTTGGCATAGGCTTGGCCGCGGTTGCTCCACCAGGTGTAGCAAGCGTCGGTGGTGTTGGGGTGCAGTTGGCGGTATACGTCCACCAAGCCGCCTTCGGTGGTGAGCTTGGTCATCCATTCGCGTTCTTCGGGCAGAAAGCCGCTGTTTTTTTTGTTGCCGCGCCAGTTTTTCAGGTCTTGCTCTTTGTGTGCAATGTTCACGTCTCCGCACAGAATGAATTCCCGTCCTTGTTGCAAAGCCATCAAATGGGGATAAATCACATCCAAAAAACGGAACTTGGCCTCTTGCCGCTCAGGACCCGAGGAGCCGCTGGGGAAATACACACTTAACAAAGAGAGCTTGCGCTTAGGCGTATCAAAGCGCAGTTCTAAATAGCGGCCTTCGGCGTCAAATTCGCCGCCATCAAAGCCTTGAACCACATGGCTGGGCTCGTGGCGGGTGTAGATGCCCACACCTGAGTAACCTTTTTTCTCGGCGCATTGGAAATAACCGTTCAAGCCAGCCAACTGCTCGAAGCTGCCAACAAGATCGCTTTCTTGGGCTTTGATCTCTTGCACACACATACAATCCGGCTTGGCTTTTTCAAGCCAGCTTTGCAGCCCTTTGCTGCTGGCCGAGCGGATGCCGTTGAGGTTAAGGCTGGTGAGTGTGAACAAGGAATCCCCTATGGCTGAACAAGGCGCGGCACCAACCGATTTGGCGCAAGCATTCATTCGATTCTCGCTGGAAAGTGGCGTCTTGCGTTTTGGGGAATTCAAAACCAAAGCGGGACGGCTTTCCCCCTACTTTTTCAATGCCGGCTTGTTCGACGATGGTGCCAAGCTGGCGCGGCTGGCACATTTTTACGCCCAACTGTTGATCAACAGCGGCATGGAATTTGACATGGTGTTTGGCCCTGCCTACAAAGGCATTCCGTTGGGGGCGGTGGTGGCAGCAGAGTTGGCAAGGTTGGGGCGCAATGTGCCTTTTGCTTACAACCGCAAGGAAGCCAAAGACCACGGCGAAGGCGGCACCTTGGTGGGAGCGCCCTTGAAGGGGCATGTGCTGATTGTGGATGACGTGATGAGCGCAGGAACCGCGGTGCGAGAGTCGATTCGCCTGATCGAAGCCGCAGGTGCGAAAGCCCATGCGGTGGTGATTGCCTTGGACCGCCAAGAAATGGCCACCGAGGTGGATGCCCATGGCGCCACCCGCGATGTGCCGCACAGCGCGGTGCAATATGTGCGAGAAACACTGGGTTTGCAGGTACTGGCGGTGGCCCAACTGGACGATTTGCTGGCCTTTTTGCAAAACAGCGCAGATTCCGCCTTGGCCGAGCACCTGCCAGCGGTTCAAGCCTATCGTCAGCGCTACGGGGTAATCTGAGGGACTTCCCGGCAGCAGAGCAGGTGTTTTGCCCCTAAACTGATGAGCTAGCACCCAGCTGTAATTGGAGACCCCGTCATGAACGCGCCCCTGCCCGAACACATTCGCATCGCCCTCGAGACGGTTCAACTCGACGACAAATACCGCCTCGACCATGGCCGCGCTTTCATGAGCGGCGTACAAGCCTTGGTCAAACTGCCGATGTTGCAGCGACAGCGTGATGCTTTGCAGGGCAAGAACACCGCAGGCTTTATCAGCGGCTACCGTGGCTCGCCCTTGGGTACTTACGACCAAGCGCTTTGGAGTGCCAAGTCTTTTTTGCAGTCACAGCAGATCGTTTTCCAACCCGGTGTGAACGAAGAGCTTGCCGCCACCGCATTGTGGGGTACGCAGCAACTGGGTTTTGCCCCCCCTGGAAGCAACAAATTCGATGGGGTGTTTGGCATTTGGTATGGCAAAGGCCCAGGCGTTGACCGCACCTCTGACGTGTTCAAGCACGCCAATATGGCGGGCACCACGCCTTGGGGCGGTGTGTTGGCCTTGGCAGGGGACGACCATGTCGCCAAAAGCAGCACCGCCGCCCACCAAAGCGACCATATTTTCAAAGCCTGCGGTTTGCCCGTGTTTTTCCCAGCGTCGGTGCAAGATGTGCTGGACTACGGCATCCATGGCATCGCCATGAGCCGTTTTGCAGGTGTGTGGGCGGGTATGAAAACCATCCAAGAGGTAGTGGAGTCCAGTGCCTCGGTGATGATCGACCCCGAGGGTGTGCGCATTGTCATGCCCGAGTTCGAGATGCCCGAAGGCGGTCTGCACATTCGTTGGCCTGACGATGCCTTGAGCCAAGAAGCGCGTTTGTTCAATTACAAATGGTATGCCGCGCTGGCTTACATCCGCGCCAACAAAATCAACCACACCGTCATCAAAGGGGCGAATGACCGCTTTGGTTTGATTGCCAGCGGCAAGGCCTACAACGACACCCGCCAAGCCTTGCTGGACTTGGGGCTGGATGACACCACTTGCCAGCGCATCGGTATTCGGGTGCATAAAGTCGGCGTGGTGTGGCCGTTAGAGTCTGAGAGCACACGCGAATTTGCGCGTGGCCTGCAAGAGATTTTGGTGGTGGAAGAAAAGCGCCAACTCATTGAATACCAGTTGAAAGAAGAGCTCTACAACTGGCCTGACGCACAGCGCCCTCGGGTGTTGGGTAAGTTCAACGAAGGCGAAGGAGACGCGGGTGGCGAGTGGTCGCAGCCCAATCCCAGCGGCAATATTTTGTTGCGTGCCAACGCCGATTTGTCGCCTGCCTTGATTGCCCAAGCCATTGCCCTGCGCTTGAAAAAGCTGGGTGTCGATGCCGACACCCGCTCGCGCATGGATGCGCAGTTGGCGGTGCTGGAGGCCAAACAAAAAGCCATGCAGGTGTTGGAGGTCAAAGCCGATCGCCAGCCTTGGTTTTGCTCGGGCTGCCCGCACAACACCAGCACCAAGGTGCCGGAAGGCTCCCGCGCCATGGCAGGCATTGGTTGCCATTTCATGTCGCTGTGGATGGACCGCAGCACGGTGGGCTTTACCCAAATGGGTGGCGAGGGTGTGCCATGGGTGGGCCAGCAACCGTTCACCCACGACAACCATATTTTTGCCAACATTGGTGACGGCACCTATTTCCACAGCGGTATCTTGGCGATTCGCCAAAGCGTGGCGGCGGGTGTGAACATCACCTACAAAATTTTGTACAACGACGCGGTGGCCATGACCGGCGGGCAGCCGATTGGTGAGCGCTCTGAAGGCCACAGTGTGATTCAAATCGCGCAAAGCATGCGTGCCGAAGGTGCCAAGCGCATCGTCATCGTGACGGATGAGCCCGAGAAATACGAGGGAGTCGGTCAAAACGGCGCAGCCGGTGCTGTGCTGGGCTTGCCCGAAGGGATTGCGATTGAGCACCGTGACGAACTCGATTCGGTTCAACGCATGATGCGCGAGATCCAAGGCTGCACCGTCATCATTTACGATCAAACCTGTGCTACCGAAAAACGTCGTCGTCGCAAGCGCGGCACCATGGTGGACCCTGCTGTGCGTGTCGTCATCAATGAGGCGGTGTGTGAAGGTTGCGGCGACTGCAGCACCCAAAGCAATTGTTTGAGTGTGGAACCGCTTGAAACTGACTTTGGCCGCAAGCGCACCATCAACCAAAGCACCTGCAACAAGGACCAAAGCTGTGTCAAAGGTTTTTGCCCCAGTTTTGTCACGGTTGAAGGCGGTCAGTTGCGCAAAAAGAGCAAAGACCGTCCGGTGCTAGATCCTTTGGCGCTAGGCGAGTTGCCCTTGCCCGAAGTGCCCTCACTCTCCCGCGGCGTCTACCCTGGCGGCTATGGCATTGTGGTGGCAGGCGTGGGCGGCACCGGCGTCATCACCATTGGCCAGTTGCTGGGCATGGCGGGTCATTTAGAGGGACGTGGCATCGTCACCCAAGACTCTGCCGGCTTGGCACAAAAAGGCGGCGCTACTTGGAGCCATGTGTTGATTGCCGAGCAGCAATCCCAAATTCGCACCACCCGTGTGTCCACTGCGGCAGCTGATTTGATTTTGGGTTGCGACCCTATCGTCACCGCTGGCAAAGAAACCATGCTGCGTTTGCGCCCAGGGCGCACCCGCGTGGCCATCAACGACCACGGTACGCCTACAGCAGCTTTTGTGAAAAACGGCGCATGGGCCAACCCCAGCGAAGGCTGTGTGGCCAATATCTTGCAAGCCTTGGATGGTGAAAACCGCAATTTGGGCGCGTTTGATGCCAACCATTTCGCCACCCAGTTGCTGGGCGACAGCATTTACATCAACCCCATGGTGTTGGGCTATGCCTGGCAAAAGGGCTGGATTCCTCTGGGTCTGGAAGCGTTGATGCGTGCCATCGAGCTCAATGGCGTGCAAGTCGAGTCCAACAAAAAAGCTTTCGCTTGGGGGCGCTGGTGTGCGTTTGACATCACCAAGGTGCAAGCCTTGTTAGCACCCGTCCAAGTGGTGCAGTTCAAGTCCCGCGAATCTTTGGATGACATGGTCGCCAAGCGGGCTGCGTTTTTGACCCAATACCAGAATGCAGCCTATGCGGACAAGTACACCCACTTCATTGACAAAGTGCTGCAGCGAACATCGCCAGCCATGGCCGATGCGGTGGCGCGCAACCTTTTTAAATTGATGGCTTACAAAGACGAGTATGAAGTGGCTCGCTTGCATAGCGATGAAAGCTTTTTAAAGCGCATCGCCGACCAATTTGAAGGCGACTTCACCCTGAACTACCACTTGGCGCCACCCCTGATCGCCCGCAAAAACGCCAAGGGTGAGTTGGTCAAACAAAAATTTGGCCCTTCTATGTTGCGTGGTTTCAAGGTCTTATCTAAGTTGCGCTTTTTGCGTGGGACTTTCTTGGATGTGTTTGGTTACACAGAAGAGCGCCGTACCGAGCGGGCATTGATTGGCGAGTACCTGTTGGCTATGGAGGAGGTCTTGCTCAGCTTTAGCTCAGAGCGTCAAGCCTTGGCCTTGGAGATTGCACGCATTCCTGACAAGATCAAAGGCTATGGCCATGTGAAAGAGCGTCACCTCAAAGTGGCCCGCTTGCAATGGGATGGCTTGATGCTGGCTTGGCGTACACCTGCTAGCACTGGTGAAGTTCAATCGTCGAATGGGTGATTTCTTCGAGAATCAAGCTCTGGGCCCACAAGGCTAACCATATCAGGCTTTAGGCATCAAGGCGGCCTGCGCTTGCTGGTCAGCGTGGTAGCTTGATCTGACCATGGCGCCTACTGCTGCGTGTTGAAAGCCCATTTCGTAAGCCTTGGCTTCGAACATGTTGAAGGTGTCCGGATGCACATAGCGGCGTACAGGCAAATGGTGTGAACTCGGGGCAAGGTATTGGCCCAGCGTCAGCCGGTCAATATTGTGTTCGCGCATGTCTTGCATCACCGCCAAAATTTCCTCATCGGTTTCGCCCAAGCCCACCATCAAACCGCTTTTGGTGGGCACATCGGGAAACAGCGCTTTGAATTTTTTCAGCAGGTTAAGGCTGAAGGCGTAATCGCTGCCAGGCCTTGCTTGCTTGTAAAGGCGTGGCACGGTTTCCAGGTTGTGGTTCATCACATCGGGCGGCGCAGCTTTCAAAATATTCAAAGCTCTGTCGTCGCGGCCACGAAAGTCGGGAACCAACACCTCGATTTGCGTGTGGGGCGACAAAGCACGGGTTTGTTGGATGCACTCCACAAAATGCGCGGCGCCGCCGTCGCGCAAATCGTCGCGGTCCACACTGGTGATGACCACATAACGCAGTTTCAAAGCAGCGATGGTTTTGGCCAAGTTGGCGGGTTCATTCACATCCAAGGGGTCGGGTCGGCCATGGCCGACATCACAAAACGGGCAGCGACGGGTGCATTTGTCGCCCATGATCATGAAGGTGGCCGTACCTTTGCCAAAGCATTCACCAATATTCGGGCAAGAGGCTTCCTCGCAGACCGTGACCAAGTTGTTTTTGCGCAAGATGTCTTTGATTTCATGAAAGCGCGAGTTGGGCGAGGCTGCTTTGACCCGGATCCAGTCGGGCTTTTTCAAAACCTCGCCAATGTGTTCCACCTTGATGGGTATGCGTGAAACTTTGGACAAAGACTTTTGCTTGACCAGTGGGTTGTGATCGATGCTGGCTTGGCTTGGCGGCAGGATGCCGTTGTCTGAAGTGGTCATAGGGGTGAGGGTGGCCTAGGGTGGGTTGAGCAAGTCAGGGGGCCAAATACAAGCGAAGTTTCTCGCCCAAAATGTCGGCCGCATCTTGCCAGCCTACATCAACCCCCATTGTAAAAAGGTCGGTGGTTTGTAAGCCCGCAAACCCGCATGGGTTGATCTGCTGAAAAGGGGATAAATCCATGTGAATATTCAGTGCCACGCCATGGTAGGTGCAGTGGCGACTGACTTTCACGCCCAGCGCCGCAATTTTGGCCAGACCTGTGAAGTCTGGCGGCGGTTTTGCATTTGCTGTGTCGTTCTTCATAGGGCGAGAGGGCAGCACCGCATGGCTGTTGGCGTCAAGGCGATGAACAAACACCCCTGGCGCACCACCCACCCGCAAGCCCGTCACGCCAAAGTGCAACAAGGTTCGCACTATGGCTTCCTCTAAGTTATAGACATATTCTTTGACAAAGTAGCCTGCGCGGCGAAGGTCGATCAGGGCATAAGCCACCACTTGCCCTGGCCCGTGGTAAGTCACTTGACCGCCTCGGTTGGTGGCAATCACGGGCGTCGTACCCACAGAAAGCACATGGGCGGCCGAGCCGGCCAGCCCTTGGGTGAAGACCGCCGGATGCTCACAAAGCCATATTTCATCGGGGGTTTGGCTGTCTCGCTGCAATGTGAAATCTTGCATGGCTTGGTAAATACGAAGGTAATCCACCTGCCCTAGGTGGCGAACAAGCAAGCTGCCCGCATTGGTGATTGACACTAAAGTACCACTTTCACCATGGGGTGGGTGCTCAGCGTGCGGTAAAGCTCATCGAGTTGTTCTCGGCTGGTGGCCCTGATGGTCATGGTCAGCCCAAGGTACTTACCGCCGCTGCTGGGGCGTTGGCTCAGGCGTGAATCGTCCCAATCGGGATCGAAATGGCGCACGATCATGCACATGGCGTCGACAAAGCCATCAACGTGCTCGCCCATGACTTTGATGGGGAAATCACAGGGATATTCAATCAGACTGTCGGTGCTGGGCGCTGTCATAAAAAGGGCTTTGAAAGATTGGGTTCAGGTGGGGTTATTAAGATACTTTACAATCAGTGGCTTTGCTGTAATTAGAGTAAACCCAGTGGACCCATCCATTCAAGCTTCCTGGACCGCAGACAAAAGCACTCAGACCGCGTTTATGGCAGCTTCAGAAGTTGACGAAACCAAAGATTTTCGCCCGATGACGGCACAAGAGGCGCAAGCCTGGCGAGCAAGTCATCCGACTTTGTCGGTGTGGAAAGTGGTTGGGGTGCAGTTGATGCTGGCGCTGGTTTTGGCCTTGTCAGCAAGTTGGATTTGGGGTCGTTCATCAATCGCGTTTTCATTGATGTACGGCGCTTTTGCGGTGGTTCTGCCATCTGCTTTGTTTGCCAGAGGCATGACTTCACGGTTGGCCTCGGTCAACGCAGTCTCTGCAGCCATGAATTTTGCCGTGTGGCAAGGCGTCAAGATGGTGTTGACTGTGCTTTTGTTGGCAGTGGCACCCAGGGTTTTGAATGAAGTCAGTTGGCCTGCTCTGTTGGTGGGCTTGTTGTTGACGATGAAGGTTTATTGGTTGGCGCTGGCTTGGGGTAGACCTAAGAAAGCGACGCCGCAAGATTGATTTTGAAAATTTGAATATGTCCGATACCACCAGCACACTCACCGCCGGCGAATACATCAGTCATCATTTGACCCATTTGCAAACCAAGCCAATGGGGGGGGTGATTGACTTCTCCGTCGTCAACATCGATTCGGTTTTTTGGTCTGTTTTGCTGGGCGTTGTAGGTTCTTTCTTCTTGTGGCGTGCGGCACGTGCCGCTACCTCTGGGGTCCCCGGTCGTTTTCAGGCTGCGGTTGAAATTCTGTTTGAAATGGTCGATACCCAAGCGCGTGGCATTGTTCATAACGCGCAAAGCCGCAAGCTGGTGTCGCCCTTGGCGTTAACGGTGTTTGTTTGGATTTTCCTGCTCAACAGCATGGACTTCTTGCCTGTTGACCTGTTCCATAAACTGTTTGAGTGGACGGGCTTGGACCACAGCATCCATTATTTCCGCGTGGTGCCCACTGCCGACTTGTCCACCACCTTGGGCATGTCTTGTTCGGTGTTGCTGATTTGCTTGTTCTACAACATCAAAATCAAGGGCATTGGCGGTTGGTTGCACGAACTCACCACAGCGCCCTTTGGTGCGCACCCCATTTTGAGGCCCATCAATTTTGGCTTTCAAATGATTGAGTTCGTTGCCAAAACTGTGTCTCACGGGATGCGACTGTTTGGCAATATGTATGCAGGCGAGCTGATTTTCATGCTGATCGCCCTTATGGGCAGCGCTGCTGCACTGAGCTTAAGCGGCATTTTGCTGCCGATTGGCCACATCATTGCCGGCTCCATTTGGGCCATCTTCCACATTTTGATCGTTGCATTGCAAGCCTTTATTTTCATGATGCTGACCTTGGTCTACATCGGGCAAGCGCACGATACACACTGAGTTTTTCTTTCCTCAACCTTCCATCATCTTGCTTAGGAGCTTCTCATGGAACACGTACTTGGTTTAGTCGCACTTGCATCGGGTCTTATCATTGGACTTGGCGCTATCGGTGCTTGTATTGGTATTGGCATCATGGGCAGCAAATACCTTGAAGCTGCGGCACGTCAGCCTGAGCTGATGAACGAATTGCAAACCAAAATGTTTTTGTTGGCTGGTTTGATTGATGCGGCTTTCTTGATTGGCGTTGGTATCGCCATGATGTTTGCCTTTGCCAATCCCTTCGTCCTCAAATAACTTGCAACCTTCCTTTAGAGAGGTGTTGACGTGAGTATCAACGCAACCCTGTTCGTTCAGGCCATCGTTTTTGCTATTTTGGTGTGGTTCACAATGAAATTTGTGTGGCCTCCCATCGCAGTTGCGCTGGACGAGCGAGCCGAAAAAATCGCCCATGGCTTAAAGGCTGCTGAGCATGCACGCATCGAGTTGTCGAATGCGCACAAGCACGTTGAAGTCGAGTTAGCCAAAACACGCAATGAGGCAGCCACCCGCATTGCAGACGCAGAACACCGCGCATCGGTCATCATTGACGAAGCCAAATTGCGAGCCGCCGAAGAAGCCAACAGGATCATTGCTGCTGCGAAAGCTGAAGCTGATCAAGCCATGATCCAAGGGCGTGAAGCCTTGCGTGACCATGTGGCTGTGTTGGCTATCAAAGGTGCAGAGCAAATTCTGCGCAAGGAAGTCAATGCCAGCGTGCATGCCGACTTGTTGAGTCGCCTCAAGACTGAGCTTTGAGGACACAACACCATGGCTGAACTCGCCACCATTGCTCGTCCCTACGCCGAGGCCTTGTTTCAAGTGGTCAAGGCCGATGCTGCCAAAGCTGTCGAATGGCTGGACGGCTTGGCTATGGTTGCTGCTGATGCAGGTTTGCAGCAATTTGCCCATGACCCCAAGACCTCTCACAGCCAGGTGCTCGAGTTGTTTACCCAAGTTGGGCCAAAAAACCTTCCATCAGTGGCGGTCAATTTTTTGACCACCCTGATCGATAACGGTCGGCTTGGCGTGTTACCTGAAATTGCCCAGCATTTCCATGCCTTGTTAGATGCACAAAGTGGTGTGCAAAAGGCGGTGGTGCACAGTGCATTTCCCATCGAGGGCGCAGCCCTTGACGATTTGGCCAAGGTGCTTGAAAAGCGCTTTGGTAGCAAACTCCATGTGCAAGTGGCTCTCGAGCCTGAGCTCATCGGTGGTGTGCGTGTGGTGGTCGGCGACGAGGTGCTTGACACCTCGGTCAAAGCCCGTTTGGAACAAATGAAAGTCGCGCTGACCGCCTGAGCATCCCGCTCACAGGTTGGCCCAACCATAGGAAGAAGGAAAGAGTCATGCAACTCAATCCCGCAGAAATCTCTGAACTGATCAAAACCCGCATCGAGGGCTCGACAGGCAATACCAATGTGCGCAACCAAGGCACCGTGATTTCGGTCACCGACGGTATTTGCCGCATCCACGGCTTGTCCGATGTGATGCAAGGCGAGATGCTGGAGTTTCCCAACAACACCTTCGGCTTGGCGCTGAACTTGGAGCGCGACTCTGTCGGCTCGGTGATCTTGGGTGAATACGAACACATCTCCGAAGGCGATACCGTCAAATGCACGGGTCGTATTTTGGAAGTGCCCGTGGGCCCCGAACTCATCGGCCGCGTGGTCAATGCCTTGGGTCACCCCATCGATGGCAAAGGCCCGATCAACGCCAAAATGACCGATGTGATCGAAAAAGTCGCTCCTGGCGTGATTGCCCGCCAATCGGTGGACCAGCCCATGCAAACCGGCTTGAAGTCGATTGACTCCATGGTGCCTGTGGGCCGTGGCCAGCGCGAATTGATCATTGGCGACCGCCAGACTGGTAAAACCGCTGTCGCGATTGACGCCATCATCAACCAAAAAGGTCAGAACATGACCTGTATTTACGTGGCCATCGGACAGAAGGCCTCGTCGATCAAAAACGTGGTGCGTGCTTTAGAGCAAGCTGGCGCCATGGCTTACACCATTGTGGTGGCCGCTTCCGCTTCAGAGTCTGCCGCCATGCAATATGTGTCAGCTTATTCAGGCTGCACCATGGGCGAGTACTTCCGCGACCGCGGTCAAGATGCGCTCATTGTGTATGACGATTTGTCCAAGCAGGCCGTGGCTTATCGCCAAGTGTCCTTGCTGCTGCGCCGTCCCCCAGGCCGCGAAGCCTACCCCGGCGATGTGTTCTATTTGCACAGCCGTTTGCTCGAGCGTGCAGCCCGTGTCAACGCCGACTATGTCGAAGCTTTCACCAAAGGTGAAGTCAAAGGCAAAACCGGCTCACTCACCGCGCTGCCCATCATCGAAACCCAAGCGGGTGACGTGTCGGCCTTCGTGCCTACCAACGTGATCTCCATCACCGACGGCCAAATCTTCTTGGAAACCTCGTTGTTCAACGCAGGTGTTCGTCCTGCGATTAATGCTGGTATTTCCGTGTCCCGCGTGGGTGGTGCCGCTCAAACCAAGTTGGTGAAAAACCTCTCTGGTGGTATCCGTACCGACTTGGCCCAGTACCGCGAATTGGCGGCTTTTGCGCAGTTCGCTTCCGACTTGGACGAAGCCACCCGCAAGCAGCTCGACCGCGGTGCCCGCGTGACCGAGTTGTTGAAGCAAGCCCAGTACAGCCCGCTGCCCATCAGCTTGATGGCAGCCACTTTGTACGCGGCCAACAAAGGCTTTTTAGACGACATCGAAGTCAAGCAAGTTTTGCATTTCGAATTTGGTTTGCATCAGCATTTGAAAACCAAGAACGCAGCCTTGCTGGCCAAACTGGAAGCAGCCAAAGCCATGGACAAAGATGCCGAGGCCGAATTGGTCGCAGCCATCGAAGCGTTCAAAAAGTCTTTCGTCTAAGCCATTAAGCAGCAAGGAGCCCTTCATGGCAGTCGGCAAGGAAATTCGCGGCAAGATCAAATCGGTGGAAAACACCAAGAAGATCACCAAGGCCATGGAAATGGTGGCAGCGTCCAAAATGCGCAAGGCGCAAGACCGTATGCGCGCTGCTCGCCCTTACAGCGAGAAAGTGCGCAATATCGCCACCCATTTGGGTCAAGCCAACCCTGAGTATGTGCATCCCTTCATGAAGGTTCATCCGGCTTCTTCGACCGGCTTCATTGTGGTGACCACAGACAAAGGCTTGTGTGGCGGCATGAACACCAATGTGCTGCGTGCATTGATGGTCAAACTCAAAGACATCCAGTCCGCAGGCAAAACCGCACAGACTGTTGCCATAGGTAACAAGGGCTTGGGTTTCCTTAACCGCGCTGGTGTCAAATTGCTCGCACAACTCACCCAAATGGGCGACACGCCACACATTGAAACCTTGATTGGCCCGGTCAAGGTCATGCTCGACGCGTACACTGAAGGCCACTTGGACGCTGTGTACATCTGCTACACCAGGTTCATCAACACCATGAAACAAGAGGCGGTGATTGAGCAATTGCTACCCTTGTCGCATGACAAGATGCGCGAAGAAACCAAAGCCTCTGGCAGTTATGCGTGGGACTATTTGTACGAACCCGATGCGCCTGCGGTGATTGATGACTTGCTGGAACTCTATATCGAGTCCTTGGTCTACCAGTCTGTGGCCGAAAACATGGCCTCTGAACAATCTGCACGCATGGTGGCCATGAAGGCCGCCACCGACAACGCCGGCAGTGTGATTGGCGAACTCAAACTCATTTACAACAAAACCCGTCAAGCAGCGATCACGAAGGAATTGTCCGAAATCGTGGCCGGTGCGGCAGCGGTGTAACACCTTTTATTTTTGGAGCAAACCATCATGGCTCAGGCAATGACACACGCAGGTATTCAAGGAAAAATCGTCCAATGTATTGGTGCGGTGGTGGACGTCGAATTCCCCCGCGATCACATGCCGCATATTTACGATGCGCTCAAGCTCGAGGGCACGGCCCTGACTTTGGAAGTTCAGCAGCAATTAGGTGACGGCATTGTGCGTACCATCGCTTTGGGCACCTCTGACGGTTTGCGTCGCGGTTTGATGGTCACCAACACCGGTGCTGCCATTACCGTCCCAGTCGGCAAAGCCACTTTGGGTCGCATCATGGACGTGTTGGGTTCGCCTATTGACGAACGCGGCCCTGTGGACCAAACCCAAACGGCTTCTATTCACCGCAAAGCCCCTGCTTACGATGAACTCAGCCCTTCACAAGAACTGCTGGAAACCGGCATCAAGGTGATTGACTTGGTCTGTCCTTTCGCCAAAGGCGGTAAGGTCGGCTTGTTCGGTGGTGCTGGTGTGGGCAAGACCGTGAACATGATGGAACTCATCAACAACATTGCCAAAGCGCACAGCGGATTGTCGGTGTTTGCAGGTGTGGGTGAGCGTACACGTGAAGGAAATGACTTCTACCATGAGATGGCTGATTCTGGCGTGGTGAATTTGGAGAACTTGGAAGAGTCCAAAGTGGCCATGGTCTACGGTCAGATGAACGAGCCTCCCGGCAACCGTTTGCGCGTGGCCTTGACTGGTTTGACCATCGCTGAATCGTTCCGTGACGAAGGCAAAGACGTGCTGTTCTTCGTGGACAACATCTACCGCTACACCTTGGCCGGTACCGAAGTGTCCGCCTTGTTGGGTCGCATGCCTTCTGCGGTGGGTTACCAGCCTACGCTGGCTGAAGAGATGGGCCGCTTGCAAGAACGCATCACCTCCACCAAAGTCGGCTCCATCACGTCCATCCAAGCCGTTTACGTGCCAGCCGATGACTTGACCGACCCATCACCTGCCACCACCTTTGCCCACTTGGACTCCACCGTCGTGTTGTCACGTGACATCGCGTCGCTCGGTATCTACCCCGCTGTGGATCCTTTGGACTCCACCAGCCGCCAGCTCGACCCCTTGGTGGTCGGCAACGACCACTACGATACCGCTCGCGCCGTGCAAGGCACCTTGCAGCGCTACAAAGAACTGCGTGACATCATTGCGATTTTGGGCATGGACGAATTGGCACCAGAAGACAAATTGGCCGTAGCCCGTGCGCGCAAGATCCAGCGTTTCCTGAGCCAGCCTTTCCACGTGGCCGAGGTGTTCACCGGTTCACCTGGCAAGTACGTCACTTTGGCCGAGACCATTCGCGGCTTCAAAATGATCGTGGCTGGCGAGTGCGACCACATGCCCGAGCAAGCGTTCTACATGGTGGGCACGATCGACGAGGCCATCGAAAAAGCCAAGAAGATTTGATCTCCAACGTTGTCCGATAAGGAAAACAGATGAATACCATCCATGTTGATGTGGTCAGTGCAGAAGAGCTGATTTACTCTGGCGAGGCCACCTTTGTGGCTTTGCCAGGCGAGGTGGGCGAGTTAGGCATTTACCCACGCCACACACCTTTGATCTCTCGCATCAAAGCCGGCTCCGTGCGCATTCAAAAACCTGACGGCGAAGAAGAGTTCGTGTTTGTTGCTGGCGGTATTTTGGAAGTCCAACCTGACTCCGTCACCGTCTTGTCAGACACCGCTGTACGCGGCAAAGACCTTGACGAAGAGCGTGCCAATGCGGCTAAAAAAGCAGCGCAAGAACATTTGCAAAATGCCAAAACCGAAGTCGATATGGCAGCTGCTCAGGCCGAGTTAACCATCATGGCTGCACAACTCGCCGCACTGCGCAAATACCGCAGTAAACGTTGACCCTTGTCAAAGTCTCATCTGCGCGCAGCCACCGTTGGCGGTTCCGCCGATGAGATAGAGACTGCCTTTTATGAGGCCTTGCAAGCAGGCGATCTAGAGCGCTTGATGGCCTGTTGGGCCAATGAAGAAGACATCATTTGTGTTCACCCGGGCGGCCCACGCCTAATTGGTGCAATGGCCATTCGCAATTCGTTTGAAATCATGTTCAGCCATGGGCCAATTCGCTCCTTCCCCGAGCGACTGCACAAGCTTGAAACCATCACCAGCGCAGTTCACAACTTGATTGAACGTGTTGAGATTTACACAGCCGATGGCGCGCAAATCGCGTTCGTCACATCTACCAATGTGTATATGCGAACCGCGCAAGGGTGGCGCATGGTGGCGCACCACGCCAGCCCAGGCACACCGCCCGAGATTCACAGCGACATCGACACGCCCACCATACTGCACTAGCAGACCAGACCTTGCAGTTGCAACCAGCATCAACCGCAAATGGATGACATCGTTAAACAAGCCATGGCCAAGTGGCCGCAGGTGCCTGATTGTTATGGCTGGCTAGGCTTTGACGATCGAGGCGACTGGTATATGCGCGACGATGGTGTGCAAGCACAAGGCGACTTTGTACACGCCAAAGGCAGCAAGTTGGCACACACCAAACTGATCGAATTCATAGAGCGCAACTACACCTGCGATCCATTCGGGCGTTGGTATTTTCAAAATGGGCCCCAACGCGTATTCGTGGAACTGCAGTCGGTGCCATTTGTATGGCGTGTTTTGGACTCTGGCTTACTGACAGGGCCACAAGGTGACATCCTTGAATTACTGGAGTGCTTGGTCGATGAAAACGGACGCCTGTATGCCTTGACTGCCAAGGGCTTAGGACTGATCCACAGCATGGACACATGGCATGCAGCCAAAGCCCTTGAAGACAAGCTGTGGCCAGCACCCAAGAAGGTTGGCTCACCGCAGTTAGTGATTGACTATGGCTACATCCTTAGCCCTGCCAAGGGCGAAAAAAAACCGGCTAAGTAGCCGGTTTTTTGTTAAGACTGAAATCTCAGTTCTTGGGGGCTGCAGGTTCAGCGAATTTGGCGCCACCCGCATTGGCCATGTACACCACTGCGCGACCAATCTCTACATCGCTGTGATCGCCGCCACCTTGCGCACCCATGGCATTTTTGCCTTTAAGGGCAGAGTTGAGCAATGCCTCATACCCTGTTTTGATACGGGGCCCCCAAGCTGTTTTGTCACCCAATTTAGGTGAGCCAGCAAGACCAGCAGAATGGCAGGCTGCGCATTGGACTTTGTAAACTTCTTCACCAGCCTTCAATGGGCGGTTGGCGTCACGCACCTCCACCGTGCCAACTTTTTGAATTCGCGCAGCCACAGCCTCAGATGTATTGGTCGCGCCAGCAGCAGGCTTATTTGCCGTCACCACGTAGTAAACCAAGCCGATGATGATGAAAATCGGTCCTACAAAAGACAAAAGCATGGCCCAAGCAAAAGCCTTAGGGGTTTTAATCGGACCGGTATGTGCTTCTTCGTGGGTGTCGCTCATAAGGACTTTCTGTGTGATTACAAATGAAAAAGAAATTATAGCCAGCGACATGCTTCCACCAAGCTGACAAATAGCGACACCTACAATACCGAGGTTGCGGCTGTAGCTCAGTGGATAGAGTATTGGCCTCCGAAGCCAAGGGTCGTGGGTTCGATCCCCGCCAGCCGCACCATTTAATCGCCTCACATCACCTCAGGCGGCTCAAAAGAGGCCGACCTCTATTCTTAAAGCGAATTTTGATAGCCTCACTTCACCTCACCTGCTAGCATGACGTACCGTAAATATGGCGGGATTTTTGGCGGTATCTGAAACAGTGCGATTTCACATACCGCCAGCAAGGTGACGCATGGCTCTGAACGACTCGTTCATAAAAAATAGCACGAAGCACAGTGGTAAGGCGGCTGGCGACAAGCACACCGATGGCGGTGGAATGTACTTGCTCGTAACAGCAGCCGGTAAGTACTGGCGTATCAACTACAGGTTCAATGAGAAGCGCAAGACCCTTGCCTTGGGCGTGTACCCAACTGTGTCTCTTGCTGAGGCCAGAAAGCGCCGCGAAAAGGCCCGTGAGTTATTGTCTAAAGGCATCGACCCAAACGCCGCGAAGCGTGAGGAAAAGCAAGTCAAAGCCGACTTGGCGGCCAACACATTCGAACTTGTCGCCCGGGCATGGCTAAAAAAGACTGCGGTTACCCGGAAGGAAGTTACCCAAAGCCGCATCACAACACTGCTTGAGCATGACGTCTTCCCATACATTGGGATTCTGCCAATCAATATGCTTGGCCCACGTGATGTACTTAACAAGGCGCTGCGCAAGATTGAGGCGCGCGGGTCTATCGACACGGCTCACCGTGCAAAGCAAATTTGTGGTCGGATATTTCGCTACGCGGTGGCCGTTGGTCTTGCTGAGCGAGACGTTACTTCAGACCTCCGTGGGGCGCTTGCAGAAATACCAAAGTCCCACTTCGCCGCCATCACTGAACCGAAGCAGGCTGGCGAACTCATGCGGTCAATATTTGGTTACACAGGGCACCCTAGTACCGTGGGCGCATTGAAGTTGGCACCTTTGGTATTTGTGCGACCGGGTGAACTCCGCAAGGCCGAATGGGTGGAAATTGACCTTGAGGGCGCGGAGTGGCGTATTCCGGGCGCAAAAATGAAGATGGGCGTTGACCACATCGTGCCTCTTTCTACCCAAGCGGTAGAAATCCTGCGAAGCGTTCACCCTATCACCGGCCACGGTCGTTTTGTATTCCCCAGTCTGCGTTCTGATGAGCGCCCAATGAGTGAAAACACGATAAATGGTGCATTGCGTGCCATGGGGTACAGCAAGGACATTCACACCGCGCACGGCTTTCGTGCCATGGCGCGTACGATTTTGGATTAAGTACTTGGTGAACGGGTTGATTACATCGAGCACCAACTAGCGCACACCGTAAAAGACCCAAACGGGCGAGCATACAACCGAACAGCGCATCTTCCCGCGCGGAGAAAAATGATGCAACGCTGGTCGGACTATCTGGATAAGTTGCGCAAAGGTGCCGAAATCATTGAGTTCAAAACTGCTTAGTAAAGTGTGATGAAATTTTTGCCTCCTAACCTTGAAGCAGCGATGGACTTGGCTGAAAGCGACGCAAACCAAGCCGCAGAGGTGTTACGAATTGCGGCCAAATACCTTAGAAGTCGGGAAAGGATGCCTGACGCTCTTGCTTACTACTTGGCCGATGCATTCGAGCGGGCAATGAAACGTGCGTCTGTTGCCCGAGGGGCAGAACTGCTAATAAATTTACATCTAGTAGTTACTCATCGAAGGACAGTGGCAAATTTTGAATACGTAGGATTTGACTTTGAACGGTTCCTTCAATCAAAAATGTCAAAAGGTGAAGCCATACTTCGCACCTGCGAAAAGTACAGCATCAGTGAGTCAACCGTGAAGAGAATGCTCAAAAAATATCAGGCATTTAAAGATAGCGAAGCGGAGTCCGATTCGCTGCTATTTGAAGCGCTACAAAAAGATTACGCCGTGCAATCAGTGGCCAGTAAAAAGCCAAAGAAATAGGCCGTACTGCAAGTGGCCAAAAGGGTCGCGGCTTTTGAACTCGATTTAAATGGAACTCAAAGTTAGAGTTCGTGCATCCACACAAAAAGGTGCGCAACATGTCAAGTACTCTTAGCCAAAAAATCAAACCGCCAGCGTTCGATGAACTGCCGGGCAGCGCATTCGTTCGAGAATCACAGTTAGTTTACGACCCAAAGCGACCTAAATTCCCAGCGCCGCTTCCGTTCAGTGCTGCCACTCTATGGCGCAAGGTGGGCGCAGGCACCTTTCCGAAACCCATAAAACTATCAACTAGGGTCTCAGCGTGGCGAGTAGCAGAAGTTAGAGCATTTCTTCAATCGCCGATAGGGGAAGCAGCATGCCCGGCTTCACAACGGCCGTAAAAGCCATCTCGGCAGGATTGGGGCCTTCATGCCAAGTACGCTGCGTGGCGGGGGCTGACCGATGAACGAAAAATACACCATTTGCCAAAGTGGTGGAGCAAACATTCCAGAAGAAGACCCTAAATCGGCAATGACCAGATGCCGTCCAGCACCGCCTTTCAAGGCGCACGTTGAGACAACTCTGATTGATTGGGTGAAGTGCCAATTCAAATCCCAAGTGGCAGTTACCGTAACCTTCGGTGCTGGTCGCAACGGTGCAGTAATCTACCCTAGTCAACGAAACGCCGAAGAAATGGTGCGTAAGGCCGTCAAGCGGTTGAACACACAGGCCTATGGGAACGGGGTTAAGCGCAAGGGCTTCTCAATTGGTGCAGTTACTGCATTTGAAGGTACAGGCCGATTTGAGCGCATCCACGCACATATAGCCTTTGAGCCGCCGCCTGATATGTCATTTATTCAGTTCAGCAGGCTCGTGGACAGAGCCTTTAAGCGTTCCAAATGGATTGAGCAGCGCCCACATGTCAAAGAGTGCTGGAGCCAAGACTGGATTAACTACTTATTGAAGTTGGGGCAGGAGTCACTTGTGCCTTCTTGCTGCTTTATGGCCGAGCACCCGGGTGCTTAACCCTCTTCAGACCTTGTGTCGTTGAGGTGCCGCGTAATCAAGGTGAGATGCCTTGATTGCATGGCTGTGCCAGTCCCCAGTCCAGAAGGCAACTCGATTGTCTTAACGTGAGGTGGTTTTGTGAAATATAAAAACATTTGTGGCGCGTTCGCCAGAAGCACAGGCAAGCCTTGTCAAGCCAAGGCGCTGGCTAACGGAAGGTGTAAGAACCATGGAGGGATGAGTACAGGCCCTAAGACCCCAAAGGGCCGCCAAGCTATTGCCCAAGCCACGCGCCAGCGAATGGCTTATGGACAGCAGGAAATGGCTTTACAGGGCTTTCACCGCTGGCTTGAGGGAGGAGGAAGGGAAACGCTCTCTTGGCTTGCAAAGAAACGCGAAAAGCGTAAGCGGTGGAAGACGATGATGCTAGAGTTAAGGTACTCGTCGCGCACGGGCGCGTAGGCGCGACATGGGGTGCTTAGGCTACTGCGCCAGCATCAGAGTTTCGCGACCAGTATCGTGCGCAGGCGCGTCATGGCGTTTGAAGGCTGGTGCTCTGAATATATCGTGACTGTCGGGAGGAAACCTAAACTGTTTCTAATTGAAAACCGACTCGGTTTCGATTGGCTACCAACTTGGTTTTTCAAGCTCTTCAATTTGGCCCATCGTTCCACCAGATATAAAGATGCATAAAAAATAGAAGCCTAATGGAGATTGTTGATGCTTAAATCTCTCAAAATTGTAAATTTGACGTATAGTTATGGCAATAAATGAACATAGGAAATGTAATGAGTACTTGGAAATTCTTAGTTACTTCTGTGACTCTTGTTACTCTGGCAGCCTGTGGCGGCGGTGGCGGCGGTGGCAATGTGGTTGGAGCCTCAGGTGCCACTTCAAGTCTGTCTGGTACTGCCTCCGTTGGTGCGCCTATGGCTGGGGCAACAATTACAGTTACTGATGTTAAAGGTGTCACCTTAACTACTATCGCGGATTCAAGTGGTGCCTATTCATTTACAAACATTTCTACCCTTTCTGCGCCTCTAATAGTTTCAGCTTCTGGATTCGTAGGGGGTTCCCCCACTACTTATTCCAGTATCGTTCCAACTATTCCATCAAACTCTAAGATTGTTGCTAACGCCACTCCATTTACGGATGCAATTGCTTACCAAGCTGCCGGCCAGAGTCCGGGGAATTTACTCACAAATCCTGCTGCAATGGCCTCTATCTCTGCTGAAACGCTAAAGGCGTCTTCTTCAAATGTGACCACCGCTTTAGCTCCTATTTTAAATGGCCTTTCAAGTGGCTCTGCTACCGGATATGACCCAAACAGCACTGCTTTTATTGCGGATGGAACAAGTCCCTACGATAAGATTCACGACTTGCTTTCTGTTTACCCATCTTCTGCTGTTGATTCAACAAGTTTCGCAATCAACATATCTGATAAGTCTGGTCAAGCAGGAACTGTAACTATTCAAGCTGGAGCTTCAAATAGTTCTATTACGCCATTGCCAGCACTTCCTTCTGCAATTGCAAATTTAGCACTTTCGAAGTTAATTATTCGCTTCAATACATTTAATCAGTTACTCTCTACTACAAGTGGACTTAACAGCCCTGCGTTTGCTGCAACTTTAAGTGATTCATTCTTGGATAACGGACAAAATAAAGCGGAATTTTTAAGTCGTGTGCGTAATCCTAGTAGTGATGAATATTTTCTAGGCTTGAGGTTTTCTAATCCAGTGGTTAATTCCTGTACAACAAGTGGTGTTTGCAGTGTTTCTTTTTTAATTAGCTTCCCGCAGGAAGCTTCAACTTCTGAAATTACAATTTTCTTCATCTATAACGCTACTACGGGCGATTGGTTAGCCTACGGAAATCAACAGCCTGATATCGAAGATGGGTTTGAAACATTTGCACAGTTATCAACTGGCAGCAATAAATTCCAAGTAGGAATAAACTTTGGCGTAAGAGACGGGAAAAAGCTATATCCCTATAACACTGCTAAAGCTGAATTCAAGGATAAAAGTGGGACTATTGATTCGACGATTTACATGAAGCAAAAACCTACGACTTGCCCAACAACCTCAAATACTTATTACGGGCTGCCGTTTGCAAATACCAATGACCCGACTTCTAAAGTTGCTGATGCACTTTGCAATAATTGGTATTTTTTTAGCGATGAAACATTACTTAAAAAAATCAATTCCAAAATAATGCAAGGTGGGTATACGATTGTTGTAACTGCCTACACAGACAACAATTGGAGTACTGGCGCAGTAATGAAAACGGTGCAAGTTACTTCTCCATTTTTAACATCTGACAAAATCAATGCTTCAATGTTTCCTAAAGTTCAAGCAAAGACAGATAGCACAGGTCCATATTTAAGCATTACAAATGCAAGTGATTTTTCCCTAGTTGGGTCGGTATGCTTATCTTCTGCAAGCCTATCTGTTTCTGGATACTGCAACATGACAACCCCTCTTAACCCGTACACCTCTGTTTACCAACTTAGGGGCGAACCCCCTCTCCTTTCAGTTTATAGACCCATAGCAGCAGATAAATGGCCAACTGGTCAAACCATAAAAACTTTCTTTGTTAATGCCAAAGATAAATATGGACGAATCTTGAGGGTGAATAACTAGACTTTAATTTTCCTAAAGTAGTGCAGCATTTTTTGAATTATCAAATCTAATCACTCGTCACAAAGTAGCATCATTTTTTCCTGAATGATGCTACTTTTTTTAGATTTCATGGCTTAATAAGTTCTTTTTCTAGATTACGTTTAATGAGCCTATCTAGTATTACGCTCTGACCCTGTCAGTTAGCGATATGACGATGTGAAGGTGTCAGTGACATACAAACTACCTCAGCGAGCGACTTTGACTGAACATATCATCAGCAATGATGAGACCTACGTCTACGAGTGCCTAAACTGCGGGTTCAAAAGTGAGCCGCCTTGGATGACACCGCCCCCAGACATCGCCCAAGACGCTAGAGACCATTTCATTTCGGAACACAAGGACTGCCAATCCGTCCCTTTGGGGGCGAAAGCGTACAGCATTGCCAAAATAGACCACGCAAATTGATTTGGCGGTATTTATGGCGGTATTTCACAAAATAAAAAGGAAAAATTCTCTTTTCGTGAACGAGAAAATTCCTAATATTATCCCCGCCAGCGCACCATCAACGCCAACCCAGCCTTTTTGCAGACCTCAACTTCTGAGGGTGGAACCTGGGTTGGGCCGGTGTTGCAGCAGCCACTGTTTAAACGCTTGGGCTGCGGGTGACAGCCTTTTGCCGCCTGAATACACCACATACCAGCGGCGGATCAGGGGAAAGCCCTTGACTTCAAGTTGCACCAACTCACCCAGCGCCAACTCTGACACCACCGTGGTTGCAGAAAGTACCGCTAGTC
>Ga0214921_10002448_pt1 | contig 30128 bp, 34 predicted proteins | sample LL1505_MetaG_FD_177992 | JGI IMG/M metagenome (GOLD analysis project Ga0214921, IMG submission 177992) | Freshwater microbial communities from Lake Lanier, Atlanta, Georgia, United States - LL-1505 | ecosystem: Environmental > Aquatic > Freshwater > Lake | place: USA: Georgia | collected...
TGAACAACAAATAATACAAAATCAATATTTAACTACAATTATTCAAAATTTATCTAGTTCACAACTTTCAGTAGTAATACCATTATTAAATAGTTCACAATTAGGTTTATTACTAAATTATTCACTTGATATATTTATTTCTATATTAATTCTAATTACTAATTCTCAATTAATTAATCTATTTAGTTTTAATCCGCCAATTATACAAAATCAATATTTAAGTTCAATTATTCAAAATTTATCAAGTTCACAAAATCAAGTAATTGCACCATTATTAAATAGTTCACAATTAATATTTTTAATTAATTCTAATATTGATTGGACCAAACTGAATAATCAATCAATTATATTAAATCTATCTCCTTTACAAATTAATACACTAACAGATTCTAATACATTAATAAATTTAATTAATATAATATGTATTTTAGGAACTATAAATATTTCAATATTTAATCAATTAAATTATTTTACAATTACACAAATTAATTCATTACCAACTTCTTTTATAAAAACAATATCTCAATCAAACATAAAATATTTTAATATTGATATTCAAAATATAATTAACAATATTATTACACCGCCATATACAACACCACCATATACAACACCACCATATACTGCAACAACACCGCCATACACTACAACAACACCACCATATACTACAACAACACCACCATATACTGCAACAACACCGCCATACACTACAACAACACCATATACTGCAACTACACCACCATATACTGCAACAACACCACCATACACTACAACAACACCACCATATACTGCAACAACACCACCATATACTGCAACAACACCACCATATACTGCAACAACACCACCATATACGACACCTCAATACACGGGAATAACTCAAATAACTTCAGTACCTATATCATCAAAAAATGAATCACTCGATATGAAAGTCAAACAATTAATATCTGATGTTAAAATACCTGATGTTAAAATACCTAAAGTATCAGTTAAAGAAATTGAAAAAAAAATGAATAAAAGTGGTTTAAATTTCACATTTATTTATTTAATTATAGGTGTTATTGTAATTGGAATTATAATATTTTTATATCTTAAATTTAATGGAAAATTTGATAATAATTCTGGAAATGAATAAAAAAAATTGATAATACTTATTTATAGAATAATTATACTAATATATTTAATGGTAAAAACTAATTATATTAATGAAGGTTATAATTATAAAAATGTAGATGGTGAAGATGAAGTTATTCAAATTCCTTATAATTTGAATAATATCATGGTAAAAGAAGAAGATATTATTCAAATTTTGAAAACATATAATGTTAATATTGATAAAATTAATCATATTAAATATTTTATTCAATGTTTTACTCATAAATCTTATTGTAAAAAAGATATTCTTCCTGATAATATTTTGGAAGCATCTAAAATAGAATTAGGAAATCCTTCAGAATTAATTGAACTATTTGAAAATAGTTATGAAAGATTAGAATATTTTGGTGATCGTGTTTTAAAGGTAATAGTTTCAATGTATTTATTTCATAGATATCCAAAACAAGATGAAGGTTTTATGACAAGACTTCAAACTAAATTAGAAGATAAAAAAAATCTAGCAGTTATGTCTAAAGAAATAGGGTTAGGAAAATATTTTATTATCAGTAAACAGATTGAAGCTATGAATGGAAGAAATCTTGATAAAATGCATGAAGATGTATTTGAATCATTTATAGGTGCTTTATTTTTATCTAATGGGTTTGAACCATGTATGTTTCTAATTGTTAATCTTTTAGAAACATTAGTTGATTATTCAGAAAAATTATATTGTGATAATAATTATAAAGATCAATTATTAAGAATTCACCATCAAAATAAATGGTCATTTCCAAAATATATTACAATACATCACGAAGGATTGCCTCATAAACGTAAATATATTATGGGAGTTGAAAAATATGATGTAAAACCTAATGATCCAATTGAAAAAAGATGCATTGCTTTTGGAATAGGTAACTCTAAAAAAGAAGGTGAACAAAATGCAGCTAAAATGGCTTTAGCTATTCATGGAATTCTAAAAGTAGATCAATATAATCAAAATGATATTTATTATCCACCATGGGATAAAATTTTAAATTTTGATAATAATTCAATGATAATTAATATTCAAGATCCTGAAAAAGAATATGATTCAGATTCATCTACTAAATCTGATATATCAAAAAAAAGTATTTAAAAATTATAAAAAATTGAAAAAAATATACATTATTTTAAATATTAATTAATTTATAAAAATTCACTAATGGAATCATCAAAACATACATGTGGACTTACTCAAGGAACACAATTGTTGATGCCTGATGGTATTACATTTAAAAAAGTACAAGACATTTCTGCAAATGAAGAGGTTATGATGATTGATATTGCCACAACGGGAACACTTGATTATGTTCCAACTAAAATTTCAAATAAATATACTAAAATGTCAAAAAAATTATATTATGTAGAAAGTGGAAATAAACAAATTAAAATTACAGATGATCAACTTATTTTGTCTGAATGGACTTTTGATGTTCCATACACATGTCCAGTTGACAAAATACATAAAGGTCAAATTATTTATTCTTTCTGTCAAGATAGTAAAAAAATAGTATTATCAGTTATTAAAAATATTTATCAAATTGAAAATGAAATAGTATATTATTTCACATGTGATAAAAATATATTTGTTACTTCTACATTTATTATTTCCAGTGGTAAAGAAAATATATTTAATCCTATATAAATATTAAAAATGTGGATAGAAAATGCATACATACCTATTGATAATCAAGATCCTTTCAAAAGAATAAAAGAAGGTGCTATTGGTATTATATATTTTAATGGAAATCATAATGTTATACTAAAGAAGGATAAATTAAATAGGTCAGAATTAGTTGGTGATAATATAAAAATTATAATGAATACAAAACGAGGAGGTTTTGACATTTTTGAAAATAATTTAGGAAAAAAAAATTTTATGAGTTATGAAATATTTTCATCACGAATTATTTTTAGAAACAATATTTTTTTTATAGAAATTGATTAGTTAAAATATATAACTAACTTTTTAATATTCGTTTATTTATATAAAAAAACATAAATAATATTATTAAATGGTTGAACAAATTCAAAAGATGTTCTTTGCAAAAGAAAATATATCTAACTTAAATAAAATTTTATTGGAACAAACTAATAAACAAAATATATCACGTGACTCAAAACAAGAAATAATTAATATTTTAATTAAAAATATGAAAATAATATTTAAACAAATTGATATGAGTAAAGTAAATAATAATAATATTAATACTTTATTTGAACAATTTAAAAATCATTCATTAAGAAATACTATAAATGAAATTCAAACACCATCAGATCTTAAATTTAATAGAGATTTTAATTCTAATCCAACAAAAGGAAATAAATTAATGGAAAGACCAACGTCTACTAAATATAATGAATCAAATAGTAATAATTCATTTCAAGGATTTGATAATAATTTTGAAGCAAGTTTAGATCAAGCATTTAAACCGATTGTTGATAATCAAACTGAACAAAATCAGTTTAATAATTATACTAATGGTAGAAATAAAGATGATATTAAAAGTTTAATGAGTGATATTCAACAGTCTAGAACTCAAGAATTAAATAATAAAAATCAAAGACCTCCAACACCTGAATTTTTAAAACCAAAGAAAACATCTAATAAAGAAGAACATCCTGTAAGAACAAATGAAATAAAAATACAAAATAATTCAAATGCAAAATTAGATTTTAAAAATTCTACATCAGATCAATTTAATGTTGGTTTTCAAGGATTGTCTAATGATGTTAGTGGTGATTTATTTAGTTTAGATAATATTGATAAACCATTAATTGAAGAAGAAATAGTTGAGGATAATAGTAGTTTTGAAGATAGATTAAAAAGATTACAATCTGATAGAGGATCTTTAGCTATAAATAATAATCAAGGTAAAATAGATTTTACTTCGGAAAAGTTTCAAAATTCAGATATTGGTGATAATTCATTTAAAAGAATAATCCCAAATCAAAATCAGCAAGTTTTACAACGTGAACAAATAGAAAGACAAAATAATAAAGAACATAATCAACTTAATATACAACAAGTTTCCCAGCGTGAACAAATAGAAAGACAAGAAATAGAAAGACAAAATAATAGGCTAGATAATCAACAAGTTTCACAACGCGAACAAATAGGAAAACAAAATAATAAACAACGCGATCAACCTAATAAACTAGATAATATACAAAAAATTCCACAGCGTGAACAAATAGAAATACAAAATAATAAACAACCTAGTAAAATAGAAAATATACAACAAATACAAAATAATAGACAAAATAATAGACAAGAAATACAACAAATAGAAAAACAAAATTCACACCTAGATCAACCGGATAAGAAAAATATTAATATTGAACCAATGAAACAAAATTTAAAAAAATCTATTGATAAAGCAACTGAAAAAAATCCAAATATAAATAATTTAAAAAATAAAATAAAAACTATGAATATAAATGTTAAAAGTGATACTATAAAAATTGAAGAATTAGAAAAAGAAAATAAGGAATTAAGAGACACTATAGAAAATGAAAATAGTAAATTAAATGAAATTAAGAAACAGATAGCACAAGAATTTCATTTATTAGAAATAAAAGAAATAGAAATTAGTAAAAAAATTAATGAATTAGAAATAAAAGAAACAGAAATACTAAAAAGAAATAATGAATTGGAATTATTAGAAATAAATATTGAAGCAAAAAATAAAAAATATGATTATTTATTTAATTCTATTTTTTTACAATTAGAAGTTTCAGATATTAATAATAAGTCATCATATATTTGGAAAATAAATAAATCATTAACTAATATTATTGGAATAAAATTAATATCTTATTCAATACCAAAATCGATTTATAATATAAATAAGTATAATAATAATTTAAGTTTAAAAATAAATGAAGAAATAATTGATATTAAAATTGATGAAGGAAAATATAATATTGAAGAAATGATTTCTTTATTAAATAGTAATTTAATTAATTATAATATAAAAATTTCAGTAAATAATCAACAAAAGATAATAATAGAATCAGAAAATAATTTGGATATAATTAAAACATGTATGAGTGAAGAATTATTAGGTTTTATTTCAGAATGTAAAAATAATAATAAATATATTTCAAATAATATATGGGACCTAAGAATTAATGATAAAGTATATTTATATTTAAATAATATATTAGATAATCCATTTGGTATATTATATTTTAATTGTCAATCTGATATTCAAATTAAATTTAAAGATCCTTTTGATATTGATTTATTAGATATATCATTTAAGGATTCTAAAGGTCGTGATTATGATTTTAATAATTTACCACATTCCTTAAGTTTTGTTATTGAACAGTTAAAAAATTGAAATTTAAAATGTTATTAAACTAAATAAAAAATAATTAAATAAAAAGAAATGGAACTTGAATTAACTAAAGACCAAGTTCCTAAATATCTTTACGGTAATTTATATCAAACATTATCTTCTAATGGGTCTTTTCCAATAAATCAAGAATTATTTGAAGAAACAATTGTAATTAATAATATAAAAGATTTATATAAATATATTAAAATACTTGATTATTGGGGTGTGAACCAAATACCAGAAGAAATTGGGGAATGGATCGCAAGCAACAAAATATGGGACGAAACCTTAACTGATGAATTTTATTTTTGGTTATTTGAACAAAAAGAAGAACTAAAGAAATTTTATACTATTGTTCTTATTTATGATGAAGTATCATGTATTGCATGTTCAACAGATGATAATTTATGTTCAAGAATGGCTAAATTTGGATATCATAATGCTCTTAGATGTGCTCATTCTGCAAAATATCTTTGGGATAAAGATATTATAAATATTTCAATGATAAATGGCAATTTAGAATGTTTAAAATTTGTGATCGAAAATGGATGTTATAATATGTTTGATCAAAAAGAATTTAAAAAAATTATTAATACAATTAGTCAATATGGTCATGTATCAGTTCTCAAATATATATATGAAAATATGCACCTATTTAATGTTTATGTAGATGAAAAATATTATGAAATATTTGTAAATGATGATGAACTATATAATTTCTATGAAGTAGAAGAAATGGAAAAACAAAGAATGAATGATATTAATTATTGGAATGGAGTCACATTTCACGCATCTATAAATGGACATACATCAATATTAGATTTTGCTTATAGTAAAGGTTTATTAATATTAATTTCTAAAAATTGTATAATCAATGGACATTTAGAATATTTAACATTAGCATGTAATTATGGATATATACCTAATTCTAATATTATATTAGATTGTTTACAAGATGAAACTAAAATTAAATCTATAATTAAAAATTTTGAAATAATCAAATATTTACATCTTAAAGATTGTATTTTACCAATAAAATTAGTATTTGATTCATTATCTATAGATATTGAAGTATTCAGATTTTTGTGTAGTAATGCATTAATATATAATCCAGATACTCTTTCAAAATTATATATTGATGCTGTTAAAAAAAATAGTTTAGAAGCAATCAAAATTATTTATGATTCAAAGAAATCATTTACTGATGGAATTTATTATGCTTCTGCACGTAAAGGAAATTTAGATATTATAAAGTTTCTATTTAGTCAAGGTTGTTTATGGGATAAAAATACATGTGAAGGTGCTGTAGAAAATGGACATTTATCAATTTTAGTTTTTGCACATGAAAATGGATGTCCATGGGATTTTAGTGTATGTAATATGGCAATAGCAAATGGTCATTTTGAATGTTTAGTATATGCTCATGAAAATGGATGTCCTTGGAATGCATCTGCTTATAAATATGCTAAACGGAAAAATCGTGAAAATTTTCTGGACTATCTTAGAAAAAATGGTTGTAAGTGAAATAAATTAATTTAAATAAAACTTTATTCAATAATAATTAATAATTATTTATAAGGTTAAGATAAACCTACAAATTTACCAATAATAAGTATAAACATTATACTCATCTCTAGTTACAAGTGGATGTAAACCATCACGAGGTTCCATATAATGAGTGATTCCGTAAATGTCGACCCAATTATGGTCGTCGTTTGGAGTTACAGCTTCATTGTTAACATAGTTAAAGTTATCAACTAACTGGATATACACTCCATTACCAAGTGATAAAAAATGATTGATCAATGGAGTCATGAAAGTGTTTTGTTAATTAATGTGTAAAAATTAATTAAAAAAAATAATATAAAGTATTTACAAGCAATTTTTATTTAATAAAAATATTTACAAGCAATTTTTTTAATTAACATTCCTAAAGAAAATTTTACGATTTTGATTCATAACTTCATCTTTTGTTACATTATTAATAACTTCATCAAAACTTTTTCCTTCTGCTAATTTTATAATAAAATTAATTGAATAAACACCACATTCGGAATTAGCAAATTGATGTTGAATATTATTAAATCTAATATCAAAATCATTAATTAAATTTTTTAAATATTTTTTAGAATCAATAAAACTATCTAATTTATCTTGTGGAGTATCTTTAAGACTTTTAAAAATTTTAAGTACATTATTAACTGGTAATTCTTCTTTATATTTTCTATTATACATATATTTTGCCACTCTTGTAATAAATTTTTTAGTTAATTTTAATGGTGCGCTTCCAACTGAATCAAAATAATAGATTGCATTTTTATTGAAATCAATAAATAATCCTACCCAGTGAGAACCTGACCTCCAATGCTCATCATGATTAATTACTAAACCAATTTTAGTTTTGCCATCTTTAATTAATTCATCAAAATTTAAATTTTTAATTCCTAATACTGGTAACTTATCAAAATCTAGTGGTACAGCTCCTAAAAAATTAAAATCCTTATAGACTTCATGATATTGAGAAATTACATCATTAATATGAGTTGTACTTAACCATTCATATTTTTTTTTAGGTCCTTCTGGTCTAAATGTATTATCTACTATATCTTCATCTAGTGCTTTAGCAATATCTAATCTTAGCCAACATGTTTGTTCATCACATTTATTTGATAATCTATTATCTATTTCTTGAACTAATTTTTCTTTATTTAATTCAATATCAATTTTATTTTTATTTTTCTTATTATAATTAATAGCGATTTTTTTTAATGCCTCTAATGTAAAACATGATCCATTTTCATATTTTTTACCTGGTGCACATTTTGTTTGTTCAATTAACTTTGGGTTTTCCATTATTAATAATATATAGATTTTTTAAATTTAAAAATAATAATTTCTATTTATTAATATATGTCAACTTTTCAAGAGAAATATTTAAAATATAAAACTAAATATTTAGTTTTATTAAATAATTTAAATAATCATGATAACGTACAAAATGGTGGTGCTATTGATATAATGAATATATCTAATTTGTCTGATACTCCTGTATTTCAACAAGGTGGTAATAATAATATATTTAATGTAACTAATTTAAGTGATACTCCTGTACAAGATGGAGGTAAAAAGAATAAAAAAGTAAAAAAAATAGAATTATCTGAATCTTCAAATGATTCTAATTTATCTACTATTTCTAGTAAACATGAAAGTGAAAGTTCTGGGGGAGCAAGTAGAAAGTTTAATAAACATTTATTTAAAAATGATTCAAGTTCATCAAAATCCATTTCTTCTAGTTCTGAATTTTCATTAAGTGATAGTAGCGAATCATTATTATCTGCTTTAGAAGATTCTGATTCTGATTCTAATACTTAAGATAGATAAAGATTAAAAATATAGTATTATTAATGTATAATATTTCTAATATTGAAGATTTAGATAACTTTATTATTAATAATAAAACAGAAGTAGTACTACTTTATTTTGGAGCATCATGGTGTGGTCCATGTAAATTATTAAAAGAAAAATTAGGAGACAGTAATTTAATTAATGAATTGCCTTTATTAAAAGTATGTTATATTGATACTGATAATAATGAAGATATTGCATCATTATATAAAATAAAAGCTTTACCTACACAAATATTTATCAAATTAAATAACGATAAAGTTAAGGTTGTTTCTAAAATAGAAGGTTATGATTATACTAAATTACTAATAGAATATAATTATTATGTTACTGAGTTTATTACAAAAAATTGATTAAATTAAATAATAGGATTAAATTATTATTATTATGGCTAATAAGTTTGTTATTAATGATATTAAAATTCTAAGTAGTTGGAATTATAATTTACCTTCTAATAAAGATTGTACTATTTGTAGAAATAATTTAAATGAACCAAGTTTATATAATACAGATAAAGGAATTGATTCAAAAATTTTAAAAGGTATATGTACTCATACATTTCATGAAGAATGTATTAATCCATGGGTTCATAAACATAAAACATGTCCAATTTGTTTTTCAATTTGGTCAACACAAGTTTAATAAAATCTATTTTCATAATTTTATTAAAATTGGTCAACACAAATTTAATAAAATCTATTTTCATAATTATTTTATTAATAATAAATTTATTATTAATAAAACTAACATAATCGAGGAGGTCAATTTAATAGACCTCATTGATGTAAAAATAATTATACACTCCAGTCAAGACTTTTAACGAATTTGCATAAATAACGGCTTTCACCCATGCAAATCTTTCTTGATTGTAGTATTCAATCACATCAATGAAATCAACTAACAAAAAAAATATCAAGGGGCTAAATAACCCGCACTTTTTCGCAATCCTATATACAATTGCGGAATCTAATAAAAACTCTAATAACTTTTCATGTTTTCGAAGAAACGACTCTATAGAGTCGACGCGGTGTTTCTCTTTAAGAGTTGTCATTTTGTCCGCTATTGCAGTGTAAAATATTAAAAAATAATAGAACTATTATATTAAAAAAAATTCAATTTTTTTTTAATTTTGTATTTATATTGATAATAAAATTATTATTTATAAAACTAAGTTTGAGTAATTATCTATTAAATAGACTTGATAAAAGTGAAAATAATAAACACAATCATTATGAACTTCAACCAATTTGCATAAATATAGGCTTTAATCAAAGTAATTTCCATTTGACGTTTCTCTTCATTAAACTTGAACTGCTTGAAAGTCAAAGGATGTATAAATTCGTAACTAATTTGAAGTAAATCAAATATAATTAAAAATAAGAAAAGTTCCAATATGCCTATTTTTCTAGCCTTTGAAATCCCCCAAAAACCAAAGAGGAATAGATTAATACAATCGCATATATGATCTAAATTCCAATCTTGAAATTTTGCATAAAGTTCCTTCTCACGTTTATCTTCAATTGGATCCATTAATGAAAAACATGTAGTAATTATTTTTTTAAAAAAATCAATATAATAAATTTCAACTTTTTTATAATATAATTAACTATATTGAATTCAAAATCTATAAATCATAATATTAAATTACTAATTTTATTTATTATCATTATTAAATTCCTTTGTTGCAGAAAACATTGATATTGAATTAAAATCTAATAAATTTGCTTTTTTAAAAATGTATGCACTAATTTTATTATTTGATATATTTTCTTTACCTATACATATTATAATGTCCAGATAAAAATAAATATAAACCTGGATAATAATTAATATTTTTATCTACTATAAAATCAGATATTTTTTCTAAAATAACTAGTTTATGAGGCTTATAAGAATCTTTATAAGCATTATAATCTCTAGAAGGTATTATATTATCCAATAAAAATTTATAATTATAATTAATTGTATGTCCAGATGCAGATTTTATACTTGGAGTAACATGTTTAGCCTTTACATTTAAAAACATATAATTTGTCATATTTGACTTATCTATAATATGTAAATGTTCATAGGGAGCCAATTTGTTTTTTTAAAATATTATATTTATTTTTATATTTTAAATATTTTTCAAAATTAGAATTATTATAATTCATATACTAATACATATAAAATAAATAATTATTAAATTATATAAAGATAAATAATATTTTATGACTAAATGCAAAAATATTATTTGAATCAAGAATTAGAAATAGGAATTGATGAAGCAGGAAGAGGGCCTTTAATTGGTAGAGTTTATGCTGGTGCAGTTATTTGGGGTAAAGATACACCTGATAATTTAATAATTAATGATTCTAAAAAATTATCTGCTAAAAAAAGAGGTATTGCTCTTGAATGGATTAAGTCAAATGTTCAAGCATGGGGTGTTGGATATGCAGAACCAGAAGAAATTGATAAAATAAATATCCTAGAAGCCACAAAATTAGCAATGGATCGAGCTGTTCAAAATTTAATTTTAAATTTTAATATTGATAAACAAAATATTAGTTTAATTATTGATGGAACTGGATGGGAAAAGAAATTTAAAGATTATAATATTAAATCTTTTATAAAAGGTGATAGTAAATATTTTTCAATTGCAGCAGCTTCAATAATTGCTAAAGAATATCATGATGAATACATAAAAGAATTATGTTTATCTAATACTGAATTAAATGAAAAATATGATTTATTGAGTAATATGGGATATGGAACAAAGAAACATTTATTAGGTTTAGAAAAACATGGGAATTCTTCATTTCATAGGAAAAGTTTTAAACCATGTTGTAATATTTAATTATATTATTAATAATTTAAAAAAATTCAAAAATAATTTTATATGTTTATATAATATAATATGGAAACACAAAATTTAATACCTAATTATGGATGGGTGCCATTTCCCTATTTTCAACATGTTTTAATTATTGTACTATTAATTTGTTATAGTAATTATAAAAAAGTTAATGAGAAAATGAATAAACATATTTATAGTAAAATTAAAAATAAAAAAATTAATTATTATTCAAAAATAATAATTTCTTTAATACCTATTTTTATCATGTTATTTTTAGATTTAAAATTCAGTAGTTTTTCAATGAAAAACTTGGGGGTTACTAAATTTATTCCAAATGAGATTTTAAATTCTTTATTTAAATTATTTGGTGCATATTGTCTTATTCAAGTTGCAGCACAAGATTTTGGTGTTAAAACCGGAGAGGTTCAAGGTGAATTTTTTAAAATACCAGTATTACAATTTTTTCTATATGCAGGTGTTTCTTTTGCTTTAACACAAAATAGATCTATGGCAATTATTGCTGCATTTTTATATTTCCAAATGAAATTTTTTGTGTCAGAAAATATTACAAAAGAGGTTTGTTTTGAATAATTTTATAAACACCAATTAAATATATAAAAACATTTATAACACACCTCATTTTGATAACAATTATTTTGATTTATTTTATTAAATTCATATTCTAATAAAATATCTTGTATTTCATTTTCATCACGTTCCTGATTTATAATGTTAGATATTTTATTCCTTAAATTATCTGATATAACTATTTTTAATTTATTATCATTTAAATTATTATTCATATAAAAATAAATAATGAATTAATTTTTATATATTATTTTAATAAAGTATTAATAAAATTAGCAGCTTTCTTAATTATTATTTCTTTTTCTATTCCAGTTTTATTATTCCAATTTTTTACTTGTTGTGCTATAGCATAATTTTTTTTAAATAAATCTTGATGTTTATTTATAAAATTATAATATAAACTATCCCATATATCAGACCAACCGTCAGTTTTTGACCTTTTAAATGTACTCATTTTATTAATATAATTTGATGATGAAAAATACGGTCTAGTCATCATTAATGATGTTGAATATTGACTCATTCCAAATATATTTGGAACCATAACCCAATCATACGCATCAATTGTCCATTCCATAAATATATTATAAACTTCTTTAGGGTGTATAAAACATAATAACATAAAATTACCTAAATACATTAATCTTTCTATATGGTGTGCATAAGAATAATTAACAATTTTATTTATAATATTATCTATAGGTTTAATTCCTGTTTCACCAGTCCAAAATTTTTCATTTATTTTATTTTGATGTTTTAATTGATTTGTTTCATACATAGTTTCTCCTTCTAATAAATATAATGTATAAACATAATTCCTCCAACCTATAACTTGTCTTATAAATCCTTCAAATGATTGAATAGTAATTGATTTTTTATTATTTAAATAATATTTATATGATATATCAACTACTTCTTGATCAGTTATTAAACCAATATTCATCATTGGACTAATAACAGCATGATAAATAAAATTTTCATTTTCATGAACTGCATCTTCATAAGCTCCAAAATTAACTAATCTTTCTTTTAAAAACTTATTTAACCATTTTTTAGAAGAATTATGATCTATTGGATATATAAAATTTTCAAGTGAACCATAATTTTTACTAAAATTATTTTCAACATATTTTATAGATTCTAAAATATATTTATTTTTATTAACTTTATTTACAGTTTTAACTACTATATGATTTTTAGGCAAAGGTAAACGATTATCATTATCAAAAGACCATTTACCATCTACTGGTTTATCATCAACTATTAAAATATTTAATTTACGTCTTTGATATTTATAAAATTCTTCGTGTGAATATTTATTATTTTTTTTAATGATTTTTTCAATATCATTTAATTCATCTAATTTAATTAAAAAATTTTTATTTTCTAAAATATTTAACTTATTTTTAAATATTTTTTTTAATTTATTTTGCAAATGATGATCATTTACAAATATTATTGAAATTTCATCATTTATTGTTTTATAAAAATCATTAACCTTATTAAAATCAATATAATGTATGTTATATTTTTTCTTTTTTAGAAAATCATAATATTTTTTCATACTTGCTCTATGATAAGCTAATTTTAATTTATGAAATTTAAAATCTGTAAAAAATCTAGGTTCTTCAATTAAATAAATTTTATCATTCTTATTTAAATGATCCAAATTATTAAATAATTGATGTGGAAATATAAAAAAAACCATTATTATAATATATATTTTAATTTTTATATACATATAAAAAAAATTGTTTTTTTATATTATTTGATATGAATTATATATAATAAAAATGCATCATGAACTTGATCAGCTTTATCTTCGTGCATTAATTGCTTATATTACTAAAAATAATGAGGAATGCACTAAAATTATAATAGATTTTCAAGATATAATACCTAAAGTTTCATATGATGAACGTATTGAAATAGAAATTACTATAAAGTCTTTAAAAGAAGTATCAAATTAAAAATTTATACTTTTAATATTGTAAACAATTTGTATTAAATTATAAAATCCATATGAAATCATAAAATGCCACATTGGATGTCCTATTAAATATATTTTATCATATAAATATTTATTACTACCACAATTTAATTCTGTAGAACCCCATATAATAGCACTTGTAATTATAACTCCTATATAATAAATAGTATTATACAAAGATGTTTTATAATAATTAACTAAACTATAAATATTATAAAGAACAGTTAATAATCCTCCTGCAAAATAATAAGGAAATATTAATCTTTGATCTTCCATGACATTTATAACTAAATAAATAATCATTAAATTAGTATAAAATATAATTTTAAATTTTTTATGTTTTGAAGGTAATAAATTATCAACATAAATATTTCCTAAAAATAATGAAATTATCATGGGATATTCATCATATAGTGCAAACCCAAAATTTCCTGTCCAATGATACATAAATGATGATATTCCATTTACTATTAATAAAGAGTATATAATCTGAATAATCAAATCATTCTTTGTTTTGTGTAATCCTAGCAATCCAAAATATGTTATAAATAATGATGAAAATGCATTATAATATTCTGGTAATCCATTTAATTTTCCTTCACAAAAATAGTGATCAGGCGTCGTCCATTTCATTTTATTTATAATAATAATTTAATCTTTAAATTATAGATAAGATACTAAATGATTTTACAAAATTTTATATAATTATTTTTAATCTATTATAATATAATGGATTATCATAAAAAATATTTAAAATTTAAAAATAAATATTTAATTTTGAAAAAACAACTAGCTGGTAATAATAATTACAAATATATTTATCCAAAAAATATGATTGGATTTAATGAAATTACCAAATATAGTATTTATAATGATTATTATAATATGTTTATTAGATATTTACAAGATAATAGTGATAAATTATGTGATTTATGGTTAGTAATTGGAGCAACAAATCAAAATATTAATCAATTAAATGATTTAGATAGATTTGGTAGAAAATATGATATTTCAATAAATGGAGATTATAAAGAAATAAATATAAGATCACCAGATTTAATAAGTTTAAGTAATGAATATATAATGAGTGTAAATTATTATGAAGAATCTATAGTGTATGATGATATATATACAATATTAAATAAATATTTACAAGAAAAGTTTTCAAAAATTATATTTGATTGGTCTGTAACAAAATTTATTACTTTAAAAGATGTAATTCCAAAATTATTAACTTTATTAGAACCAAATGGAGAACTTTTTATAAATTCATTTAAATTTGGAGGTTTTATTTCTCCATATACATTTAAAAAAATAAGTAATAAATATTATTTATATGATATATATAAAAATAAAATTAATCTTAATGATGCATCTATATTAAATGATATTTTATATTATAGATCAAATAAATTGATATTTATAAATGATAATGAACATTACATCAAAGTTCATAATATTGATGAATTAAGCAAACATGTAGATGAAGATGGTGGGATAGATATAGATATTTTAGAAAGACATGTTTCTAATAAAGAAAATATTAAAATAGAAAATGATAATTATATTAAAAATGTAAAAAAAGATTATGAAGAAATAATAGATTGTTCAAAATTCAGTTTTAATTATATAGATGGTACATATCCAAATGAATCTAATAGAGAAGAAACTAATGTAAATGGATACTTTTTAATAAAGAGATTATAATTTCTTTATTAAAGTCAAACATATAAATTTAAAAAATTATAGAGGAGATACTAAACGATTTCTATATGCACAGAATGATTTTAATTTTTCTTCATTTTGTGAAATAATACTTGATGATCCATCTTCTCTAATTAATAAATAGAAATCAGAATAATCACCATTGAATGAAGAAAAATCAAATTTATCAATATAAAAATTAATGTTTGGATTAATTATATATTGAGTTTTTACATTAAAATTATTATCAATAAAATTATTTAATGAATTTTCTTGATAATCATAAGCTGGAACTACTTTTTTTTTATATATAGTATAATCTACCATTATAAATACCTTAGACATATTAATAAATATATTAATATTTTTTTAAATTATAATTTAGTTTTAATTATATTTTATTAATATTTTATGTGATTTAATAACAAATAATAACAACTTACTTTTTTGATATTGAATCAATATTATAATAAAAATATTAGAATCATGAGTAAGTGTCATAAATGGTAACTATGTTAATGTTTACATATAATTATTATGTGAAAAATTCTTTAAAATTTAAAAATTGAAAAAATAACTGTATAATTATTTTAATACTATTAAAAAATTTACACTTTAGAGGAAAACAAATGCCTGTTTTAAAGAAGGAAAAGACTACTAACAAGGCAGCCCCATCTGTCATGACCGATTTAAAGGCTCCATTTTGCGGTTTACATGATCCTGTTTATTTTGTTTTCGAGTCTAAGTCGACACCAGGAGCTTGGTATGCTATGCCAGTCCCGTTCAATATGAACGATAGACATATGGCAAAGCGTGTTGGAACACCTAAAAAGGAACTAGCTTGCTATATATGTAAGAGCAATGAGACAATAGGAGGTTGGTATATGGTTAAAGCTAAGTCCGAGATTGAGCCTTGTTGTCATACGTGCAATGTACTACTGATGTAATTACTTTTATTGTTAAAATATTTATTTTAATATTAAATTTTTTAGTTTATACACTTAAATAAAATATTACTATTGTAAATTTAAAGAAAAAAAATGTTTTTATGGATTTAAAAAATTGAAAAAATAACTGTATATTAACTGTAATAAAAAATAATTAAAACTTGTCATTGTATAAGATGCCATATCCAAAGGATCATAGTACTGACAAAGCAGAAGCATCAGCAAAGAAAGTCAAGCCAAAGCCTCCAAAGGTAGTTGTAATCAGACCTGTTTGCAATGGATGCGGTTTTGAGTTCAATCCTTGGGTTGGGTGTGGTCATCACTCTAGGACGTGGTGTGGTATGTGCACTTGATCTACTGGAGTATTACACTTTATTGTTAAAATATTTATTTTAATATTAAATTTTTTAGTTTATACACTCTAAAATAAAATATTACTATAGTATATGTCAAAAAAATTACACATTTTTAAAAAAATAAATTCAAAAAATATATTATTACCTTGGTTTAATAAAGATTTAGATTATAATCTTGATATAACTATTGTGGTTTCAAGATATAATGAAGACTTGTCCTGGATTAATAATGAACCATTTAATAGATATCCAATTATTTGTTATAATAAAGGAATTAATGATAATTTTAAGATTGTTTCACCTCATATAGTTATTAATATACCTAATATTGGTAAATGTGATCACACTTATTTGTATCATATAATTAATAATTATGATAAATTATCAGAATATATTATTTTTTTACCTGGATCAAATGATATGCATTATAAACTTTCAAAATCAAAAAATTTAATAAATCATATTGAATATTATAAAGAATTATGTAATATTGGTACATTTACAGAATCAATTAAAAATAAATTTAATGATTTTAAATTAGATTCTTATAAAACAACATATGAAAAAAATTTTATTTTAAATAATAAATCAGAAATTCAGAAATCAGAATTAAGACCTTTTGGAAAATGGTATGATAAACATTTTAATAATATAAATGTAACTTTTCATACTTGGTGGGGTATATTTGCAATATCAAAAGATATAGTTCATCAACACCCCAAAGAATATTATGAAACATTTTTAAATGAATTTAAAAATTATTCTAATCCAGAAGTTGGACATTATATAGAAAGAGCTTGGTTTGCTATATTTCATCCATTAAATTGTAAATTAATAAACTATCAATATGATATGAATAAATCTATATATTTATAATATTTTTCTATTATAAATATATGAATATAATTATAGTATTAATATTTTTTATAATAGTATATATTATTTATAATAATTCTAATAAAAATGAAAACTTTAAAAACAATATAGAATTAAATAATTTAGAATTAAATAATACTAATAATCTTAATAATATTGATATTAAAAATAATTTTATGAGTAATAATATTGATAATAAAAATATTAAATTAAATTATGATTGTTACAAACGTAAATCGATTAATAAAATTAAAGAAATAAATTATGATAATTTTAAATATAAATTAATTGGGAAAGGTATTAATAAATTTTATAATCAAAAATATTATTTATATGAAAGTAGAAAAGATCAATATGGTAATTTATTAATTAGAGATAATTTAGATTATCTAAATAATCAAATTTATTCATATATATTTGTAAAATTTAATAATAATAAACCAATTATTGATTATGAATTCGGTCCTAGAAATAAAATAAATGTTGGTGATATTATTTATATAGATAAAAAATATTTATCAAATGGAATAAGTTATATTGGTCCATATATTATTTTATAGTTCTATTCAAAACTATTTTATAGTTCTATTCAAAACTATTTTATAGTTCTATTCAAAACTATTTTATAGTTCTATTCAAAACTATTAAAATAATTTAAAAAAAATTTCTTGGTTAATATATATACTTATGAAATCTATCAAATTACATATGTTCCTAATGGCACTTGTTATTATTGGTTCTATAAATTGGGGAACAACTGCATTAGGTTATAATATTATACAACATATATCATATTATATAAATAAATTATTTAAAACTAATTTACATTTAGATAAAATAATATATTTATTAGTTGCTGTATCTGCAGTTTTATTAGCATCTAAACGAGATACTTGGTTACCTTTTTTAGGTAAATCAGTATTACCTGACGCTATAATACCATTATCACAACCAACACCTACAGATAAAATTATTCAAATAAAAACATTACCAAATGTAAAAATTGCTTATTGGGCTGCTTTAAATAAAGGTGATAAAACACCTGTAATTGCTGCATATAATAATTATGAAAATAGTGGTGTAGTAATGTCTGATGAAAATGGTAATGCATCATTACCAATATTAACTGGTTCTGGGTATACATTACCATCTGGAAAAGTATTACCAAGACATGTACATTATAGAATAATAGGTAATCCTGAAAATAAAGGAATGATGGATAGAATAGAAACTATAAATTATTAATCGCTTTCAGAACCTGACTCATTAATTGATAATTTTAAATTTTTAGTACCACCTTTAGTAGTTTTAATAAGTGGTTTCACTTGTTTTTTCCCTTTAGTTAACATTGGTTTTTTATCTGATTCAGAATCTGATGTATCATTATCTGAATCAGAATCTGAATCTGAATCACTCTCAACTGGGATAATATTATTTTTAGTATTAATTAATTGAACTTTATTATCAATTAAAAATCCTTCATCTAATTTATTAGGTGTTTGAATTTTATCAAGTAACTCTTTTAACTTTTTAATATCATTTTGTTTATCACTTTCAATTTTAGCTTTCTCAATCTCAATTTCAGTAAGTCTATTCTGTTTATTTAACCAAGAAAGTTTAACTTCTTCAAGTTCTTTCCTAATTGCTAAATCATCTAGTGATTCTTCTACGACATGTTTCGGTGGTTCAACAACAGGTTCAATTTGTTCAGTTACTTTCTTTGGTTTTACTTCTTTCTTAATTTTAACTGGTTTAGTTGTTTCAGATAATTGTTCACTTGCTAATTTTTCAACCACCGCTTCTTTAGTTTTCTTCTTTGGCTTATCTACAATTTCAATAGGTTTATCAATAGGTTTAAGTTCTTTATCTGTTTCCTTCTTCTTACTTTTAGAAGTCTTAATAACTTTAGTTACATCAGGATCAGCAACCTTTACTACTTCTGAATCAATTACTTTCGATACTTCAGTTTCAATTACTTTAGAATTTTTCTTTGGAGGCATTAAATAATTTATTTATACTCAATTTATTAATTTATCAATTTTTTTAAATTATTATATAAATAATTGAAAAATATATTAATTTGCTAATAAATATAGATTAATATATGTTATGGACAGATAAAGCTAATAAATATCTTAAAAAATATTGGAATATACCTAATTTAAAAGATAAACAGATTGAAGTAATAAATGAGTTATTATTAGGTAATGATGTTATTGGATTATTACCAACAGGTTATGGTAAATCTATGTGTTATTTAATTCCACCATTGGTAACTAAAAAAGTAATTTTTATAATTAGTCCGTTAATTTCATTAATGGATGAACAAAAAGAAAAATTAAAAAGTATAGAAATATCATGTTCTGCTTTACATGGGAATAATTCAAATAAAGATCAAGAAATTAATAAGATAATGAATGGTGAAATTAAAATAGTATACATGAGTCCTGAATATTTAATTAAAGGAGATGGTATGGAATTAGCAAAATCATTAATTGAAGATAATAAATTTGGATTTTTAGCAGTTGATGAATCCCATTGTATAAGTGTTTGGGGTCAAGATTTCAGACCAGAATATACAAATATCAAAAAGTTTAGACATAATTTTCCTCAAATACCTATAATAGCAGTTACAGCAACAGCAACTGATACTGTATGTGATGATATAACTAAATTATTAAATTTAAATAAACCAATTATTGTTAGAAGCTCATTTGATAGACCTAATTTATTCATAAGCATTAAAGATATTCCTACAATTCCTGTTATTAAAAATAAAAAAATAAAAGATCAACAAATTGATAAAGAATTAATTGTATTAGATTATCTTAATAAATATAAAAATGATAAAATAATTATATATACTAATTCTAGGAAAGAAACTGATGAATTATCAATTAGTCTAAATAAAATTATAAATAATTGTTGTCAATCTTACCATGCTGGATTATCAAAAAAAATTAGAGAAAATATTCAAAAAAAATTTACAGAAGGCGAAATTAAAGTAATTATTAGTACTATTGCATTTGGTATGGGTATTGATCAAATAGTTAAATGTGTTTTAATATTTGGTTCACCATCATCTATAGAAGAATATTATCAACAAATTGGACGTGGTGGTCGTGATGGTAAAACATGTGAAACTGTTTTATATTTTGATTATACCAAATTTAAAATAGCTCAATTTATGTTAAAAGATTTAGTTAAATATCCAGCTTTACAAAGAGCAAAGAGAGATAATTTAAATAAAGTTAAGACTTTAGTTTATCTTAAGACATGTCGCCGTAAATATATATTAGAGTATTTTAATGAAAAATGTACATTTACAAATTGTAATACATGTGATAATTGTTGTAATAAAGTAATTGAATCTACTAAAGATATTTTAAAAGATAGTTTAAAAGATAATTTTGATGAAAATATTAATAAATATGAAAAAATATTAAATTCTTTAAGTATTTAATTTAAATAATAAATGATATAAAGTTATATTAATATAATATATTAAGTTAATAAATGTTCCTAAAGTAAAATTTAAGGAAAAAAATTGATTTTTATAATAATTAATCATTTAGTTTTATTATAATTTTAATCAATTTTCAAGCCTGTATAGTGTAATGGATAACATACGAGCCTTCTAAGCTCTAGATCGGGGTTCGATTCCCCGTACAGGTAAAAAAGCAAGAGTTCCCGAGCGGTCAAAGGGGCAGGTCTTAAGATCCTGTGTTAATTCTTCGTGGGTTCGAATCCCACCTCTTGCAATTAGGTAGTATTGTAAAATATTATCTATTGATTCTATAGCTCAGATGGTTAGAGCGCATGACTGTTAATCATGAGGTCGCAGGTTCGATCCCTGCTAGAATCGTATAAATAAGGTCCTATAACTCAGTTGGTCAGAGTGCTGTGCTTATAACGCAGAAGTCGTGGGTTCGAGCCCCACTAGGACCATATAATAAAATTATTATAGTAGTTCACTTGATTATGTTAAATAATCATGATGAAAGTAAGCAAGCGTTCCCGAGCGGTCAAAGGGGCAGGTCTTAAGATCCTGTGTTAATTCTTCGTGGGTTCGAATCCCACCGTTTGCACTAGATAGTATTGTAAAATATTATCTATTGATTCTATAGCTCAGCTGGTTAGAGCGCATGACTGTTAATCATGAGGTCGCAGGTTCGATCCCTGCTAGAATCGTAAAAGGACTAATAGTGTAATTGGTTATCACCTGTGACTTTGAATCACATAATCCTGGTTCGATTCCAGGTTAGTCCAAAAAATAAAAAGGTCCTATAACTCAGTTGGTCAGAGTGCTGTGCTTATAACGCAGAAGTCGTGGGTTCATTTCATAAAAATATAATTTTTATGAAAAGTAGATTATATATTTTTTTTTAAAAAAATATATAATGTTCGAGCCCCACTAGGACCATTTAAAAAGCAAGAGTTCTCGAGAGATCAAGGGACAGGTCTTAAGATCATGTGTTAATTCTTCGTGGGTTCATTACATAAAAATTATATTTCTTAAATAATTTAAATTATTTAAGAAATAGCTTAACTAGAATTATATTTCTATGTAAATAGATTATATATTAGTTTAATTATTTTAATCAGTAATAAAATAATATATAGTTATATCATTAATAACATGTGGATATATAAATAATATTTTTTCCTTTAATATAAAAGAGAATATAGCTAAATTTATATCTAATCCAATTTTATCTTTAATAATAAATCTTGAATTTAATAATAAGTTTTTAATAAATATTTGATCATTATTTATTGAATCAACATCTAATTTAAGGCCATATTGTAATAAATCCCTAGATAATTTAGTATTATTATTAGTTAGTGGTAATAACCAAGCCCAAACCCAAATATTATTATTCGTGTCATAATATCCAGCATATTGATAATTTGCTTCTAATAAAAGTTCATCATTTTTTGAATAGAATCTTATTTTATTTATATCTTTAATTATTTCTGGTCTTGATGTCATTATTTCAAGATATTTATTACATTTTCTGTCATATAAATCTATTGATTTTATTATTATTTCCTTAATATTTTCAACATAATTTTCTGAATTATCCATATAAATAATAATATAAATTATTTATTTAGAATTATAAATTATTTTTTTAAATTCAATAATATTTATATTATTAATTAAAAAATCATTATTATTTCCATTTATTGGATTATAAAAAAAAATATTAGTTATGTTAATATTATTTTTTAAAAATAAATAGCAATGTAATAATTTTTCACATATATTTATACAACCTAAATTATCTCCTATTTCTATAATATAGTTATCAAATAATAAATCTATATTACCTGAAACACTACCAAAAGATATAGTATAATCTATTAATATTTTATTTGGATTTATTTTATTATAAATATTTGTTATTCCTTTTATTAAATTATTAAAATTATTTATCAAAAAAATTTTATGATCTATATTTTCTGTAATATTATCTATAATAATATTCCAATTAATATCTATATTTTTTTTTATATATTTTTCTTCAACAATTTTAAAAATAAATTTTTTTATTAATTTATCAATAATATTATTGTTGATATTGTTTGATAATTCAATTTTTTTATTAACTATATAATTAGTATTAATGATTTTACTTAATGTTTTATTAATAGTTGAATAACCATACATATTTAAATAATTTTTAATATCTAAATAAATATTAAATGAAGGTATAAACTTATCATCATTATTAATACTATTAGAATTATAATAAATTGGATTAATTTCTTTTAATAATTGACTCATAAAATTATTATAAGTTATAAATAATTTATCTTTTGCTCTTGAACAAGCTACATAAAATAATCGACGTTCTTCTTCTATTTCTTCAAACTCGTCTAAATAATATTTTGTCCTAATAAAAGGATTAACATCAAGAATATAAACATATTTCCATTCTAATCCTTTAGATCCATGAATTGTTGATAAATAAAGTGTATTTTCATCTTTGGTATCTTCATTTAAATTAAGGTTATTTACAAAATCTTCAAAAGATGAATTCTTTAAATATTTCAATAATATATTAATATCTTGTTTATTTTGTTTATCCCAAAATTTTTCAAGATATTGAATAATCATTTTAATTTTTTGTTCTTGACTTTTTTGTTTTTTTATTTCTATTAAAATATTATCTAGTTCAATAAATTCTTCTTGTTCATTCTTATAATATTTTTGATGTAAATTTATTATTTTTTTATAATGAATTGAACTTTTTGGATTAATTATAATAATAATGAAAGCAATTATTTCTTTGATATAAGATTTATTTAATAATGATGATCCAATATTTTTTGATACATTTATTTTGTTAGTTATTAAATATAATTCAATCTCATTTAATAAATTATTTTTCCTTGATAATATGGCAATATCTGATAAATTAATATCTATTAAGTTCTCTAAAATATTTTTAACTATCCACTCATATTGTTCTTTTTTATTATTAAATTTATAAATATTAGGTTTATAATTTTCAGATTTTAAATTACTATTAATATTTTTCTTAAATTGATTTAAATTATTTGAAATAATATTTTGACAAAAATCAACAATTGAAGAATTTGATCTATAATTATCTTCTAATAAATAAGTTTCACTTGGTTTATTTAAATTATAATTTAATATGTATTTAACATTACTACCGCGGAATGAATATATAGATTGTGCATCATCTCCAACAACCATTATTTTACTATTTTCTGATAATTTTAATAATATATTATTTTGAATTGAATTAACATCTTGATATTCATCAAAGAAAACATATTTAATTTTATTTTTAAATATTAATGATTTTTCACTTATTAAGAAATTATGAAACATACTCATTAAATCATTAAAATCAACTAAATTTTCTTTTTTCTTTTTTTGTAAAAATAATTTATAGATTAATTTAAATTCTTTAAAGTATTTTTCTAAATTATTTTTTATTAGAATACTTTTAATATCAAAAGGATACGAAATAGATGCTTGATCAATAATTTGATCTATTTTAGATTTAATAATATCATAATTTAAAAGGTTTTGATTATCAATAATACTATTTAATAAGTCTTTGGTATCTTGATCATCCATTACTATATTTTTAAATTTATTATATTCTTTCAAAATTTTATAACTTAGTCCATGAATAGTACCAACATGATATGGAATTTTATCAGGAATTATTTTATTTAATCTATTTAACATTTCTATTCCAGCTTTTTTAGTAAATGTTATCATAATTGTTTCTTCTGGTAAAAGATTATGATTTGTAATCATATTTATATATTTGGCAATTAAGGTATGTGTCTTTCCAGAACCAGGACACGCAATTACTAATATGTTATCTTTAGTTGAATCAACAATTTTTTGTTGATTAACACTTAGAATAGAATTCATTATTTATATATAAATTAATATCTTTATATATAAAAAATTTAAAATATTTTATATTCTATAATAATGAAAGAATATAAGGCTAATGGCGAATATATCAATAATAATTTATATGAAAAATTTTCATCTTATATAAATGTACCAGATAATATACAAACTTTATCTAATACTATAATTGATGAAAAAGTAAAAATATTATCTAGTTTATCAATTATTGATATATCATCAATATTAGTTGAAATGTGTGATATACCAGGAAATATTGAAATAGTTTCTCAAATTCTAGATAAACTACCTATTAATTTAGTTTACTCTATAATTCCAACAATGATATTAGATAGATCTAAAATAACTATAAATATAATAGTTAAAATATTATTAAATATGCAATTATCAACTGTTTCTAATATATTAGAAAATATGAATTTATTTGAAATTATAATATTTCCGAATGTAAATAATGAATCACAATTTTTAAATCAAATTAAATCAGCAATAATATCTAATGATAATATGCCCATTGATAAAGCAATAATAATTTTATCTAAAATAAAACCAGATCAAGTTAATATTATTTTATCAAATTTACCTAATGATAAATCTGCTATAATATTATCTCAATTATGTAAAAAATAATGAATTATCAAACATTATAATTAACGATTTTTTTCTCTATATCACTATAACCTTCGCGTTGTTTACCCATCCTAATTTTAAAACAAAACCAATTATCTTTATTTTGTAATTCTTTCCATGTAATATCACATGCATATTTGTAATTTAAGTTAGTTTCCTCTAATTTTATTAAACCTTCTTCCCATTTATTAATTAATTTATCATAATAATGTGATTGAATAATATAAGCAGAAGTTGTTTGTGCATTTTTTATTTTATATAAAAATGGATATTCAGATTCATATAAATTAGGTGTATTATATGCTAATAAACACACATCAAATTTAACATTATTTAATTTATTAATCTCTTCATAATATGTTTTTCTATCAACTATAAATTCAAAATCATCTTCTAAAATTAGAATATTATTATATCCTTTTTCTTTAGCATTTTTTAAGACTGTCAAATGTGATTTAGCACAACCAATTGCACCATTTTTATGACTAATTGCTAAAAAATGATCATAATTTAATAAGTTAAACCTATCAAGCTCAAAAGTTATTTGTTTTTTCCTATCAATTCTATGTTCTAAATTGATAAATATAATTTTATCAATTTTAAAATGATTAGTTAAATTTTCTTTATTATTTTGTAAAAACAAGAATAATAAAAATAAAATTAAAATTATAATAAAATAATTTTTCATATATATTGTCTTATAAAATATCTATGCTATAATAATGTCATTATCAATACCTATTAAATATAATTTTTCAGATTTTAATAACATTACTCAATATATTTTTTCGTTAATTATAAATGATAATTTAACATTTAAAAATATTGAACATAATAAATATTCTCATTTAATAAAATTAGATAATAATATAAAATTAAAAAATATTAAAAATTATAAAGTTCATATGTCGATTATATCAAATAATACAATTAATGATTATGAATTAGAAGGCAAAATAGAACATAATGGTAAATGTTCTATTCATAAAAATAATAATATTTTTATAGAATTTACCCAAAATGATAATGGATATGCATTATGTACATGTTTTTATACTGGTTTAGATTATAATAAATTATTTGTATCTCCACCAAATTAAAAAATATTTAGTTTATTTACAAAATTTTTTTGTTTATTATTATAATATGAATTATAATAATGAAATTATATATAATAACACTAAAAAATATAGTTACACTAAAAATGAACCAGATCAACAATTATTTATATTTGAATTAATTATTACAACTATAAATAATCAAGAACTAACATTTAGATCAATCAAAAAAAGTAATCAAGGTACAATAGATATAGATGATATTCAATTTTATACAATTAATAAATTTAATTTAACTGTATTAAATATAAATTCTTTTAATAAACCCATAATTTTAAAAAAATCAATTGATCATAGTTTAAACTCTAATACATATTTAACTGATAAAATATATTTGGAAATTAATAAAATTAAAAATGAATTTATTGAATTCAATTATAATATTATTTAATATTATAATTAACAAAATAAATAACAGAATAAATAACAGAATAAATTATTTATTGAATTCAATTATAATATTATTTAATATTATAATTAACAAAATAAATAACAAAGTAAAATATTTATTGAATTCAATTATAATATTATTTAATATTATAATTAACAAAATAAATAACAAAGTAAATAATAGAATAAATAACAGAAATAATTTTATTAATATAAATTATTTAATCTTAAAATTATTTCTATTAGTTTATAATATGAAAGATCCAATTAAAATAATTCATAAATTTAAAAATAATAATGTAAGAGTTCAATACCAAGTATATATATATATTGGATCATTAGTCCCTAAAGAAATAATGACTATTCTAAATTCTATAATTGATAAAGATTTATATTTAACATTAAATACTTTGAATAAAAAACAATATCAAGAATTAGAAAATTATTATGGTGAATATTGGTATCAATTTTTTTTTATTAGTCATCATATAAATAGTCAACGGCAATTAATTAATAATGTTCAAAATAAAAAAAAAATAATTCAAGAGAAATATGGTAAAGAATGGTTTGATAAACATATAATTAATCCACCTAATAAAAAAATATCTTATTCATTTTCAACTGCATATTATTATAATTTATTATCAAGTAATAAAATTAAGAGTATAACTCATAAAGTTGAAATGGATTTTAGAACATATGGTGATCTTAAAAAAGAAATTATTAATTTTGATAAAGATAAAAGAATGCTTTTAGGAGGTGCTGTAAATAATAAAGATGATGATTCTGATGATGGTAAAGATACAGATGTAGAAACTTATGATGACGAAGATGATGATAATGTTGATGAAATAATAACTGAAGAACAATTAGAAGAAAATGCTGAAGAAGATATTGATTTAGATGAAATAACAAAATTATATGCTAATTCTGGAATAGAAAATAATAATACATTAATGGAAACTTCAAAATTGATTAGTGAAGCTATAAATGATAAAAAATGGGAGAAGACGCTTAATATTGATAAAAAATATGATAGTAGTCAAGATAATTTATCATATGATATAAAACTAGAAGATATTTTTAATAAAAATTATATAACAGAACAATATATTTATAAAGATGAGACTATAAAAAGTATGAGACTTAAAATTGCAACATCAATACCTGTATCAGATAAATTTGGAAAATCAATGAAATTTTTACCAGAGACTCAATATTTTTGGACAGAATATAATTTTAATAATTCCGAAGATTTAATTATGATTGGTCAAAAATGGGTTAGAAGAAATGAACTTTTAAAAATTGATATCAAACCAAATAATAATATTAAAATTTATGAAAATTTACGTGGTAATTTATCTTATTTGAAAGATAGTTTTGGTTACAAAATTAAACGTGAAGATGATGAAAATAATATTGTTAGATCATATGAAAACTATATGACAAATAATGAAATATTTATGTTGGATGTTTATAATGATTTAGGTATAAATTATAATCCAGATGCTGAAAGTAAAAGAAATTTATATGAAGTTTATATTTATATATATTTCCCATTAATATCTTATGAAAGATTAGAACAAATAATTCAATTATTAAATGGTCAAAATACAAAAGAAATCCAATTTATTGAAAATGCATTTATATCTATTAGAAATGATGTAAAATTAGAAACAGTTATTGAAGAAACAGTTGAAAAAGGTAAAATGGATATTGGAAAATTTAGTGACTTATTTAATGATAATCATATTATTCAATCTATTATTCATGTGAATACTTTTGATGATAAAAATATTACAGGTACTACATCTGAGTTTAAATTTAATTTATATAGAATATTTGATAATTTTGTAGTGAATGAAAAGTACCCATTCATCCAATATCAAACATCTGATTCTCAATTAAGATATAAATTTTATACTAAATCTGAAAAAGTAGATAATATTGATAATTTAGCTAAATGGTTCGAAAATACTCCCTATGGTATAAGTTTTAAAATTAAAATAGAAAATGATAAAATTAAAAGTGATAACAAATATATTTCTATTAATTTACATGAAACAGGTAGAATAGAATATAAAATAACATGGAAAGAAGAAGATCGAACAACTGTAAATGATATAAATGATACTTATGATTATGTGAGAGATTTATTAAAAAAAGTAAATTCCGAAAACAAGAAAATTAAATTTATTTTACCACCAGATGATAGATTTAAATATGCTTTTATAAATACAATTCAAAAATTTACAATTCCAGAAAAATTTAAAATAAATCATAATGATTTATCTGATTTTTCTAGATTTTTCTTTCCTTATGTATCATTAGTTATTGAACCAAAAAAAAGAAAATCAAAAAAACAAGATGTTGTTGACGAAG
>Ga0214921_10002449_pt1 | contig 30127 bp, 33 predicted proteins | sample LL1505_MetaG_FD_177992 | JGI IMG/M metagenome (GOLD analysis project Ga0214921, IMG submission 177992) | Freshwater microbial communities from Lake Lanier, Atlanta, Georgia, United States - LL-1505 | ecosystem: Environmental > Aquatic > Freshwater > Lake | place: USA: Georgia | collected...
TTATTTTTTTCTTTCTTTGTTATTTGTTATCTTTTATCTTATGTATATAGTTTACCACAATTCCTGCAAAAGTCAAATTATTTCTTCAATTTGTTTTTCGTTGATTATCATAGAGTTATGATGAGCGACTGAAACTTTTTCTTGATATTTTGCGAAACTTTCATTCAATCTTTTTTGAGATTCTTCGCTAGCTTTTTTCAAGTCAGCAGAGGCTTTTTCGAGATTTGCGATTAGGATTTCATATTTGGTTAATTTCTTATTCATAGATACAGTTTAGCATATTTCAGAAGAAATGCAACATATTTCTTCATTTAAATCTCGTTCACCATCAACGAGTTACAGCTGCAGGGAGGTCGCTTTTGTAAGTCGTTGTTAGTCAACAACTTACATTAGCTTAGTTTTTTTATTTATAGGTTACAAAGTTTTGATTTTCTTTTCTCAGTTCAATTATTGGAGGCATATCTGCCATAGGTGCACCATTTACAACACCATTCAGAATCTCAAGAGTTTGGTGAGTTTGTTTTCCCATTGTATAGATGAGAAAAAACCCATAGGCAAAAAGCCCAAGGATAAAGATTCTGTGCATTGTATTTTCTTTCATTATTTTCTCCAATCTGTTTTTTTAGAGTTCCAATTCATTCCGCAGGTATTTATATGCTTTTCTTTCCAACATTCGCCTATTGTCTTTAGGTTTTCTTGTAGGTCAAGGATTGCATTTTCCAAGGTTTGAATCGCTGAATCAATTTCTAATTTCATCTTTTTATTCTATCATATTTTGATCTTATCTCAAGATATTTCTGCATTTAAATTTCATTGACTATCAATGAGTTACAACGCAAGGGAGGCAGATCATATAAGTAGTTGATATATAGAGACTTAGATTATATGCGTTCATTCATGTTTATAGCTAAGATCGGTTATGATCTTTTGCGTTCCATCAGTTTTGTTGCTAAGATCGTGCATGCGTAAGTAGTTAGCTATTAGGTACTTATGTAAGGCCCCTCCCCGCATGCGTAAGTCCTTGATGGTTAGGTACTTACGAGCAGTAGTTTAACTAATTGTTATAGCTTATAGAACTTATGGTGCTGTATTACTGCGACTAGCTTAGTGTCCTTAGCCCACTTAGGCGAGACGCTGACAGCGTGGTAATGGTTAGCACCCTTGACGATGTCGGGCATCTGCTTATGCAGTACAAGGTCAGCAAGGTATAGAGCGTCCTTGCCTTGCCTAGTAGCTAGTAGCTTACGCTTAGATGACTCGCTCACCTTACCATTCCAGAAGCTGAATTGTTTAGGTGATAAGCACACTTGCATAGGCGTTTGCTTACGCTCTATTGTGCGTGTTTGTATAACGCTAGCAACACCAGCCATTCCTTCGAATGTCTCGCCCCTAGCTTCGCCAAGGATTGTTAATGCTATGATGAGAAGTTCGGCGGTCATACTATTACTCCCTCCCGCTACTTACTGCACCGCAGTAGTCACTAGGTTTCTCTGCTGTGATCGTACCGAATCCGTAGGTATCGTTAGATGCAGAGGCACGAAGGAATCGCCCATCAATGATGTTGTCGAATTGACCCTGTGCCTTGATCTTCGCAAGGCTCATCAATCCACCCTTCATTCCCTTTGCGTTGATCTTGTTGCATAGGGAATGTAGAGCGATCTTAACGAGAGCGTGTAAGACTGCCTCGGGTTGAGCGTAGAAGTAGAACGCTTTGCCGTTGCCCATATCGTGCAACTGCCCATTGGTTGCACCCCAGTTGTATAGAGCATTGTGGAACGAAGTGATGCGACCTTTGCCACCTTCCAAGAGGAAAGCAGTTGTATCGCCGAATGATTGTTTAGTGATGTTTAGTTGGTTTTTCATAGTGTGTATATTATCCTTTTCGATTGGTTGTGTCAATGGTTATTCTTCTGTGCTACTCGCAAGCGTGGCTGAGATCGCTAGGCTCGTATAGCTTGAGCATCTCCTCACGCTTAGAGGAGTACTCCTCAGAGACTTTAAGGAAAGACTCACAAGCCTTGCTGTGATTCGCAGAGGCTTTTTCAAGGTTAGCTAGGAGGGTTTCGAACTTACTCAATTTGTTTTTCATATAAGAGTAGTCTATCATATTATAGCAAAGGTACAAGAGATATCTTCAAGTTAAATTTCATTGATAGATAACGACTTATACCTAAAGGAATAAAAAAATACACATAAACCCACCCCATTTTTGAAAAAATTGAGCCAACTCTTTTCGAGAAATCGCCGCGGGGGGACTAAAATCATTCTCCCCAATAATAATAATCTATTACTCTATATATAAATCTATATCTATTATAATCTATCTTTATCTCTCTTATACCCCTACCCTTTTTTAAAATCTATATAAAATCATTTAAATTCATAAATAAACCAAAGTAAAAAAATCCAGGAGCCTATTTTTTCTATATAGCTCTTATTATATATGCTCTTAATAAGATCGTGTAATACTTATCACAATGAAAAATAAAAAAACAATAACAACAGTATCTATTATCTTCTTGGCGCTATTAAGTTATCTATTATTTAATAAAAAAAGCAACCATATCTCAACAATAGGAACAGAGAGTACCATTCTTATTGATAAAAAATCATCAATTTCACCAGCGCCCAAGGTTTATATTTCTACTTTGCCCAAAAATGGGTTAGAAGTAGGAAGCGATTGGAAGAGCAAATGATCAAATCAGAACAAATTCATAAATTTGATGTCTTTAGAATTGCAAAAATAAATGGCTATGCTGTAACCAATAAACAAACATATAATACAATAGATCAACCCTTAATTGAAAATAAAATCCTTCCAGGGTATACCGATTGGTTACTAAAAATGAAATTAAGTAAATATTCAAATAAGTGGAATTGTATGAATTTTTCAAAAGCTTTTGTCTTATTCAGTGATATCTATCATGCTTATAATGTAGAAAATCATGAGGATGGTATTGCTATTGGAATTATAACCTATCTTTCTCAATCTAGAGCAGAAGATAACTCTGTAGGATTACATGCAATTAATGTAGGCTTAACATTTAAAAATAATAGAATAACACCTATATTTATTGAGCCCCAACATGGCAAAATTATAAATCTAAAAAGTAAAGAATTAGAGACTATAAATGCGTTTTACATGTAAAATAGCCTTGACCTCAAGTTAAATTGATAGTAGTATATATTATATGAAGAAATTAATAATAACAAGTCTCCTAATCTTATCAAGTTTTAATATAAATCACGCAAATGAAACAAAATGTCTCATTTGGAAAGATGATTTCGGTAATGCAGAAAATCATAGAATTCGTACCCTACAATCAGAAGTAAGATATCACGAAGCCGAATACAATAGAGCAACTAAATCAAAAATAGAATATAGAGATATTCTTCTTATGAGAAATGCAGCTCAAAACGTAAGATTTCAAAAACAAAATGAGCTTAGTAATCTCAAGAATAAATATCTTACTAAATCTACTGGTGGGCCTCAATTTCAAATCAAAAAATATAACTGCCCAAATTAATGATCAGATCTTTATTTTTAGTATTGCTGATTTGTTTAAATCAAAGTTTTTCTCAAGTCTATAACTATAGAAGCATAGATGCCTATAATAGCAGACGAGTAGAAGAAATAAAAGCAGAAGGTTACTACTGTGATATAAAATATGTTCCTCAGCTTCCGAGTTTATGCGTAGCTGCATCTACTCAAATGGTCTTATATTATTACGGTCAGGAGATAGATCAAAAAGATATTAAACGACAAGTAGATGGAATCATGTATAAAGATAACGACAAAAGAATGTTTAGTCCAATATATTCATTCGAAAAATTAATAAAAGGTCTTAGATATTTTAACGTTAGTTGGGAAACAAAATCATATGGAATGACTAAGGGAGATGAAGGTTTAAATTTTATTATTAGTGAACTAAAAAATAAAAGACCAGTTCTCATTGCGGCAAAGGAGCACGTTGTAGTAGTAAATGGATGTCATGAAAACAATAAATTATTGTTAATAACAGATCCAGGTATTGAAAGTCCAGGGATTAGAATTATATCATATCAAGAGCTTAAGAACATATGGCATTCAAAAAACTACAAGAGGTTTTTAGTTAAAACTTAATATGAAAAAATTTATAGTATTTTTCTTATTTATATTTAGTTGTTCATTTTGTAATGCTCAGATCAACAAAAGAATACCTTTAAACTATCCTAATTCTTGTCTTATAAATAGTATAGTAGCTTACGAAGCAATTAATAAGAAATTAGGCCAACATAATATATGGAGCGAAGTTTTAGGAGTTGTATATTATGAAAATCGTAATGGAAAAAGAACAAAAGAAGGTCATGCTGTATGCGTTTATGAGTGGAGAGGTAATTTTTATTTATATGATATTAATAATGGCGGTAGCATCGTAGAAATGAATGGGATAAGCTCGGACGTAAAAAAGGATGCTGTGGCTATGGCAGAATGGATTTTTGGACAAGGCAATATAGAAGCAGCAGAATATTTAGCCAAATAGTGTAATTAGATTTAATGTTTAAAGTATTATTAGGGCTATCAGCTCTATTCTTAGCATCTTGTGGAGCTTTCTTTTCTGTGAAAGGAATAGGCCTTTTATTCTCTGGTAGTTTTTGGCCAGCGATTATTATGGCTAGCAGTTTAGAGTTTGGAAAAATAATGGCAACTAGTTTTTTATATAGATACTGGAAAAAAATTAATAATATTATCAAATCTTATTTAATAAGCGCAGTAATAGTTCTTATGGCTATTACAAGTTTAGGTATATTTGGATTTCTTAGCCAAGCTTTCTACTCAACTAAAAGTAGCATAGATGCAATCGAATCTCAAGTATCATTACTAGAAGCTAAAAAGAGTTCACTAAAAGATCAAGTAGCTTCAAATAACGAAAGAGTTAAAAGCTTAACAGAAACGCGCAAGAGCCAAGAGAATAATCTATCTAAAGTATTAGATCAATCCACAACCACAACAGTCACTAAATCTGGAGGCTTCTTTGGAAGCGATAGCCAAGAAAAAGTAGTAGACAAAAAATCACTAGAATTAAAATCTAAAACTCTAGAAGGTATGCAGGTTAGTATATCGTCATTAGAATCAAATGTAGAGAAAATTAATAGTATTAACGTTAATTTATTATCAGAAGTCAACTCCCTTGACACTTCTATTATAGATCTTAAAAAAGAAATTAGCAAATCTGATATTGGCACATATAAATTTATAGCAGAAGCATTTAATGTAAAAATAGAAACTGTAGTTAAGTTATTTATCTTAATTATTGTAGGGGTATTCGACCCATTAGCAGTATCATTACTACTAGCTTATAATATTGCAGCTAATAAAAAATTTGACGAAAAAGAAATTGAAATAATAGAAAAACCAATTGAAATTATAAAAACTTTATTAACCCCTTTTAAAAGAGGCACTAAACAAAAACATAACCCAACCCTTGCAGATCCAGGTATAAAAAATTAAACTAAAGCGTAGCCTTTTTTAAATTTTAAATTTAATTGAAAAGGATTAGTGCTTTTACGATGATCAAACCTTTTGATAAAAGATGCACCAATTTTTGGCATTTTAGCAAAGAACATTTTATTATCTATTTTTAATGTTACATGAGAAGGCAATACAGAAACGCTCATCAATTTACCTTTCATATCTCTTTTTATGGCTCTAGCGATTGCACAGTTTTGAGGATTAGCCATTTCTCCTTCAAATATATTTCTTTGCGTTATTTTTATAGTTTTATTCATTTTATCTCCTGAATTTTATATTCATAATTATCAGTGTCTTCTGTAACCCATTTGGGGCTATTTTCAGCTGTATAAATATGAGAGTTTATTTTTCTTTGCAACAATAATTCATTTGGTTTTGTTGCGAAGCTTGGATCGAATACTCTAATTCTATTGTTAGGTTGTATCGCGAAATTACCATTGTCCAGTTTTATAACATGACCAGCTTTATGTTGGTCTGGCCTTTGACTAAATCCAAAATTCAATTCATTATAATCACTGTGCGCCCAATCAAAAGTAAATAAATAACGACCAGTATACTCTTGTCCAGTTCGGCCAGTATATTTAACTACTTTATTTTCTAATAGGTAAAAAGTTGTTACAGAAATATGATAGCTAAAACTATCCCATAATTCTAATTCCTCTAATTCCATACTTGGCGCATCTTCTTTAGAACAAAATGCACTTATAGGAGCATGCCACCAAATTCCTCCGTCTTCCATAAGGAAATTAAAAAGTGGAACTTGACTTGGTAAACTTGTGACACCAAAAATTAAACATTTGTATTTCTTCTCGAAGCTATCTTCTTGATTTCTCAAATAATTTCCTCTAACATAGCATTCTATTGGAGGTATATTAGCGTTTAAGTATGCCACAGTTCTTTTATTTACACTAAATTTAAAATATGGTGTAAATCATTATGGAAACCTCATGTCTAAAAAGCATAGAAAAGAACAAAAAGAGGACAAATCGCCAGTAGTTCCTCAAAGAGATAAAATTCAACAACCCTTGAATATTAGGGATTTAAATTGGACAGAAAATCAAATAAAGTTCATTCAAACTCTACAAGATAAATCTACCAAGATGGTATTCTGCAAAGGCCCAGCAGGAACAGCTAAAAGCTTGTTAAGTGTTTATTGTGCTCTTCATGCAATTAACAACAAGAAGGTAGGAGAGATATTTTATATTCGTAATCCTGTAGAAAGCAGTACTCATAACTTAGGATTTCTTAAAGGTGATCTTCATGAAAAATTAGATCCATATCTACAGCCTTTAATGGACAAACTCCATGAATTATTACCTAAAGGACAAGCAGAATTATTATTAAAGCAAGAAAGAGTCAAAGGTCTTCCATTGGGATTCTTAAGAGGACTTAGTATTAATGCTAGTTATATAATCTGTGACGAAGCTCAAAATTTAAGTATTCATGATCTTTTATTAGTTAGTACTAGAATGGGCAAGTTTAGTAAATTAATATTTATTGGAGATATTCGTCAATCAGATATCAAGAATAGTGGGTTTGAGAGAATATATCAGCTCTTTGATGATGAAAAAAGTGCAAGTAAGGGCATTGTTACTTTTAAATTTGGCACAAGTGATATTATGAGAAATGACATATTAGCTTATATCATTGAGAAGTTTGAAGAAATAAAATAAGATATTATTTTATATTTAATGTGTAATCATATTTAATATGTCTAACCTCACAACAACAGATATCTCTGAAAAAAGAATAAATTTAGATTATGATGCCACTCCAGCAGACCCAATATCTAATTTTACAGTAAGCGGAACAAACGGCACAATTTTACAAGCAAACGCTAACCGTGAAGAACTTTATATTCAAAATTTACAAAACGCCAATCTTTATGTAAAATATGGAGATTCAGCAAACTCTAATTCATTTAATTTTATTCTAACATCGGGTTCTGCTTCTGGAGCTGGTGATGGCGGAAGCTTAAGTGATCTTAATTATACAGGAATAGTTAGCGTTAGCGGAGTGAGCCCAAATTATATTTGCTGGGAAAGAAGTTAATTTAACTTCATATTGACTATATGATAGTCAAGAAAACCAAACAACTCGGAAACTTCAAAAAAGGAATAAATTTATATGTTCCAAAAAGAGTAGCATCTATAAGTACATATGCTAATGGATTGTATGGCAAAAGATACAACGATTATTTTTTTAATGACGTAAACTGGTTTAATACAGCAACCCTTTATGGAGATGTTAATCAATTAACCGAAATAAATAATTTCACTAGTGATGATGATAATTATAGCTGGCAATGGCTTGGATATTTCAAACCAAGCTCAACTGAAAATTATACTTTTTACACAAGTTCAGATGATGCAAGTTATGTTTGGATTGGGAATAATGCTATTAATGGTTTCACAACAGCTAATGCTAATGTAAATAATGGTGGGGAGCATGGTGACCAAGAGGCTGGATCTTCACCAGTAGCGCTAACGGCTGGGGTTTATTATCCCATAAGAGTTCAATTCGGAGAATTACAAGGAGGAGATGTAATAACGGTTAGTTTTCAAACACCAAGTATAGCACAAAGAACAAATGGACTAGGATATTATTACTATAACTCTAATACCAATGGTTTCTAAATATATAATTATATGATAGTCAAAAATCCATACTCTATAGCTTTTGGTAATAATAAACGCGGAGTTATTGTAAAAAATTCTAAAAGAAAAATAATAGCTAATAATCAATCATCTTCTTCATCTTCTGCTCCACCTGAACCAGAAAATAGCAATGTAGCATGTTTAACTTTAGCAGCTGGATTATATAAGAAAAAATATGAAGGTTATTTTTATGAAAATGATGATTTTTTTAATACTAGATTAGTAAGCTCATTTATTGATGAATATAACACTGCAAATTATACAATAAGTAACGTTGGAAGTACAACTGAGCAAGATTGGTATAATTGGGGATTTTTTCCACAACCTCAATATGATACACCAGAAGCTATAGGTTCGCCATTTCCATCGATAGGTAAAGGCGTTACTTATTATGGTTTTGGTTTTATCCAGAACCCAGGAACTGCAAGCGTAAGTCCTGTTGCTGTATCCGAAGAAGTTACTTCTCAGATTGATGATAACTATTCTTCAGCTCAAGGACAAAACAATAAAAGTCTTATTATCAAAGGTTATTTTAAACCTACTGTTAATGGAGTGTACAAATTTAGATTATACTCAGATGATGGTAGCTACCTATGGTTTGGAACTAATGCTCTTGACGGAAATAGAAGTATTACTAGGGACGGGAATGGTAATGTAACTGCTACTAACGCTGTAGTATCTCTACCTGGACTTCATGGGCCTTATCACACAGATCCACCTGGCACATTCACAATGGTTGCAAATTCTTATTATCCATTAACAGTAGAATTTGGTAATGGACCAGAAGGCGAAGGAGTTTTAATCTTTGATTATATGCCTCCAGGATCAGATACTTGGACTTCAGATTTATCTGGTAAACTATTTTATGATACCGCTAGCAAAGGGCATGCAGTATGCTACCCCGCTTGGGACGGTGGAACAATTTATAATATTGGGGACAAAGTAAGACACGATGGATCTAATTGGATATGCATAGCTTATGCAGGCGCTGGTTATGGACCATTTGGTGGATTTTTGGATGGTACCGCAAATGGTACAGATTATTGGAATGCAATATAATAATTTCACTGCATTATTCAAATAAAATATATCACTATTTTAAATTAAATTTAAATATTTAGAATATACTCTTTATTTAACATATAATAATATATGTTAAAAATTTACTGTTCTGAATGTGGTTCACCAACTGAATATTCCTTAAATAAACCTAAATTTTGCACAAATTGCGGAAATTCATTTTTGGGTGCTAAAAAAGAAAAAGTAGCTTTACCAGTGCAAATGCAAAAACCAACCCTAAGCAAAGCTAAAAGACCAAATATTGAACCAGAAGATTACGAAGATGATGATACTGAAATCACAGAAGTAAATGAAGTACCAGATATTGATAATTTAGATTTTGATGTTGACATTTATCAACATAAAGGAGAAAAAATTGGTAATATAATTGGTTCTTCAAAAGACAACGATGCTAGAAAGAATAGGCCAAAAGTTGCCTTCAATAAAAAAGAACAATTAGAAAATTTAGCTAAAGAAGGTGGTGCTTTACGACCTTTATCACGTTCTGTAGCCCAAAGGCCAACGAAAAATCGTAAGGGCCGAACAAATGGGTAAAAAGCTTAAATTCGAAAATCATATTGATAGTATAAATACAGAAATTTTTAAAAGAAAAAATAAGTGGAATTTAACTGCTATTGCTTGGATGGACTACAATGATGTATCTCAGATATTAAGATTTCATATTTATAAAAAATGGCATCTTTATAATTCTTCAAAACCACTTGCTCCTTGGGTCAACAGGATAATCAGTAATCAAATTAAAAATTTAATACGAAATAATTATAGCAATTATTCAAGGCCTTGTTTGAAATGCAATGCAGCAGAGGCAGATGATGGTTGTGCGATTTATCATAAACAATGCGCAGCTTGTCCACTATATTCAAATTGGCAAAGTAGCAAGAAGAATGCGCATGATACAAAAATAACCGTTAGTCTAGAAAATCATACTCAAGAAGTTAATGACATGAAAAATGATCATTTCGACTTGGAATCTTCAGCTAAAAATATACATGAGAAAATGCAAAAGATTTTAAAGCCAATAGAGTGGAAAATATATAAATATTTATATATTGAAGATAAAAGCGATGAAGAAGTAGCAACTTTGATGGGATACAAGACTACTGAAAAAAATCGTATGGCTGGATATAAACAAATTAAAAATTTAAAAAAATCTATCATAATAAAAGTAAAAAAACATTTATACAATGGAGATATAGATATAGTATGAGCGAAGATATTCTTGTATTAACTGAAGATCAGCAATTAAAACTACTGAACGAATGGAATAATCGTCCAGATAATCCTCCATCTTTAGCAGAGTTAGTTAAGCTTGCTTTTGATAGAGATGATCTTGATGGTCGCAGTAAAGAAGGCAAAGCAGTTAAACAATTTTTAGCTTCTAGACAAATTAAACCTAGAAAAAGCCATGAGTATGAAGCTAAGGGTATATTAGAATTATCTAATGAACAAAAAGAATATATTAGCAACAATTGCAATGCTATGACTGGATTGGAAATGGCTAAAATATTATTTAAAAACGAAACTCTAACAAATCTTTGCCAAGAAAGCAGAAGTGTTTTAGAGTACATGAAAAGCATACCCACAAATATAAAATATAACAATAGTGAAAATGAAGAGGCTTCTACTGGAGACTATAAACCTCCTCGCAGTGAAGAAAGAATGATAGCCAAGATTAATAAATATGTTTTAGATGGAATAGATAAAAGCAAAATAACTCATGGTCAAAAAAGAGAAGTCACCGCTGTAATAAGTTACATGAATACTCATAGATTCATACATCAAATTAATATTTATGATAATGAAAATGATCGCGAACTTTTTGAGAGTAGTTTTGTAAGATATACTTATAATAAAGGTGATTTAACTCAAGAAGAAGTAGATCAATATATAGTGCTCTGTACTGAAGTTCTTATCTCTTCTAGCATCCAACAAACTATTAGCGTATTGCAAAATCAAATAGATTTAGCTCTACAAGATGATGGCAAAATTCCCATGGCTCTAGTTGAAGCAAGTAACACAGCCAGAAAAGAATACAATGATTGTGTAAACAGGCAACAGAAATTAAACAATGATTTAAAAGTTAAAAGAAGCGAAAAATTAAGCAAGCAAGTCAAGGAAACAGCTTCAATTATTAATCTTGTGCAGATGTGGAAAGAAGAAGAGAATAGGACTAAACTGATTAAAATGGCAGATCTTAGAAAAAAGAGTTTAGAAAAAGAAATAGATCGTCTTTCATCTATGGAAGAAATAAAATGTAAAATATTAGGAATCTCTAGAGACGAGATTTTAAATGGATGAGCGTAATATGCAAAGTAGACGGTAAGGAGTTCAAAGATGAAAAAAGTCTTCATCTTGCGCTTAGAGGATATGGTTTAAATAAAGAAAAATATTATCATACTTATTATCCAAAGAAAGATTTACTCTCTGGAGAGACTATTAACTTCAAAAACAAAGAACAATACTTTAATAGCGACTTCAATGATAAAAATAATATGAAAAAATGGCTAAAAGATCAGCCAATAGAAAAAGCTCAAGAATATTGCAAGTCTTTATTAATTAAACGCAAAGCAGACAAGAATATTGTATACTCTCCAACACAAGTAGAACTAAGAACGATCATGAGTCCGTCTGTTATCTTTTATAATAAAATTTTTAATAACTATTATGACCTCTGTTCTGAAGTAGGCTTAGAGAATAAGTTTGTACATCCTAAAGATATAACTAACCAATTTAAAAACAAACTAACCGTAAGAGATATCATATACGTTGACACCAGAGAACAGAGTTGGCTTAAATTTGATATACCTTTTGAAATAAAGACGCTACCTTTTGGAGATTATTCCTGCTCTAACGATAACTGCGATTGTTATATAGAGCGTAAAAGCCTTAGCGATTTTATTAGTACTCTGAGTATAGGCAATTTAGATAGATTTAAAAATGAAATAACCAAAGCTAAGAAAAATAACGCTTATCTTATAGTAGTTATTGAAGAAAAACTAACAAATGCATTAAGCTTTCAATATCTGCCACATATTAGCAAAAAAATAAAAGCCACACCAGAATATATTTTTCATAACGTGAGACAGCTTATACAGGATTATGATAATTTGCAGTTTCTTTTTGTAGATGGTAAAAATGAAATGAAAAGAATTATAGAGTCTATCTTTAGCTCTAAATGTTTTTATAAAAAAATAGATTTACAGTTAGCTTATGATTTAAAAATTTTATGATAGAATGTCCAGAAAAATACGTAAAAGAAATTAAAGACGTTAATGCTGAATTAGCGCTACTTAAAGGTTTTTTAAACGATAAAGAAGCAAAGATATCTTTGGCTAAATTTTTAAGAGCAAATATAGGCTTTACTACAGAGTTGATAAGCGGAGTTAAGCTCGCGCCATATCAAGAGATACATCTTAAAGCTTTCTTCAATAGGAATTTTAATATGTGTGTGTTTGGTCGAGGATGTGGTAAGAGTTTTATAGCTGCAGTATTTTGTTTTCTACAATGTATATTTGAACCTAACACAAAAATTTTGATTGCTGGGCCTACCTTTAGAACTGCGCGATTTATATTTAATAATTTAGAAAAAATAGTTAATAGCCCAGGTGCAGAATTACTAGCTCAATGCTTTGGAGCAAAAGCTAAAAGAAATGATCAATTTGAATGGCATATTAATGGAGGAAGTATTGTAGCGATCCCATTAAACGGAGAAAAAATTCGAGGATTTAGAGCGAACGTTCTAGTATTGGATGAATTCTTGCTTTTGCCAGAAGAAATTATTAAAAATGTACTTATGCCTTTCCTTGTGGCTCCACAGAACATCAAAGAAAGAATGGAGATCAGAGAGCTAGAAGATAAGCTCATTCAAGAAGGTTCAATGAAAGAAGAAGACCGAGAGGTTTTTGGAAACACAAGTAAAATGTTGGCGTTTTCTTCTGCGAGTTATACTTTTGAAAATTTATATAAAACTTATAAAGAATGGTCTGAAAAAATTATAAATAATGAAAAAACAGAAGCAACATACTTCGTAAGTCAACTTAGTTACGAAGCTCTTCCAGAAGAAATGATAGATAAAACTATTATTGAAGAAGCACAAAACGGAGGGGCAAGTCATAGTAGCTTTTTAAGAGAATATTGTGCTAGATTTACTGATGGTAGCGATAGTTATTTCAATGGTAAAAAAATGGAAGATTGTACTTTGAAATTAGGCGAAAAACCACATACTTTATTGAAAGGAGATCCAAAGAAAAAATATATTCTTGGTATTGATCCTAATATGAGCGATAGTCCAAATGCAGATTATTTTGCTATGGCTGTTTTAGAGCTTGATGAAGAGAAAAAACAAGGAATATTAGTTCATACTTATTCTGGATTAGGCAATCTTAAAAATCACGTAGCCTATTTATATTATATAATGACAAATTTTAATATAGTATTAATGATTGTCGATAACGCTGGAGCAGATGTATTTTTATCTGCATGTAATGAATCAGAATTATTCAAAAAACAAAAACTAGAAATAAAAACATTTGATATAGACTCAGATCTTGATGGACCAGAATATGAATTTATGATTCGTAACGCTAGAAAAAAATATAACGTAGAAGATAAACGAATAGCCTTTAATCAAGTATTTACTGGCACATTTATTAGAAAAGCAAATGAATATTTACAAGCTTGTATTGATTATAAGAAAATATGGTTTGCTAGTAGAACAGGCGCGCATGAATCATTTTTTAATGAGGTTATAAACAAAAGTGCCCCAATAGATTTAATGAAAAGTGAAGATAAAAAAGATTGGACTATCCTTGATTTTATAGAAAACCAAGATGATTTCATATATCAAACAAAGAAACAATGCGCATTAGTAGAGCATTCTTCTACAAGTAGAGGTACCCAGACTTTTGATCTTCCACAGCATTTAAAAAGAAGCTCTTCAGCCAATAAAGCAAGAAAAGACAATTATTCAGCACTTATGTTAGCAAACTGGGCATTAAAATGCTATAATGACATGATGGAACAACCAGAAATAATAGAAACATCCACTTTTTCGCCTATAATGATTAAATAAAGGTGTAATAATTAACGCTAATGGCTAAAAAAAATAAAAAGTCTGAAAAATCGATTAAAAATCAAGGATTCGAACCTATGATAGTATCGAACGCATCAGACGATAGCTTTAAATATACAGCTAAAGCAGAAGAGACTAGGGTCAGAAGAAATGCTGCAAGTACCTCTGTTAGAACAGATAGATATAAAAATATTAGCGATGGATTAATACCTTTTAGATATTCTTCAGGAATTAAAAATGATTCAAATATAAATGTTCGTGATGCTGTTATCCTTTGTCAAAAGGCTTATTATAATTTTGCAATATTTAGAAATACGATTGATTTAATGACAGAATTTTCTTCTAGTAATATATACTATACTGGTGGTAGCTCTAAATCAAGAAACTTTTTTGAAGCTTTATTTAAAAAAATCAATATAACAGACCTCCAAGATAAATTTTTCCGTGAATACTATCGTTCTGGTAATGTTTTTATTTATCGTTTTGATACAAAAGTAGCAGATGCAGATATCGACAGGATAACCCAAACGTTCGGACTAGTTTCTCAAGCAAAAGTTAGTTTGCCTTCTAAATATATAATATTAAATCCATCAGACATTCAAATTGCTGGAACTGTTAATTTTTCTCAAAGTAAATATTATAAAATATTAAGTGACTATGAATTAGAAAGGCTTAAGACTCCAAAAACTGACGAGGATAGAGAAATGCTAGAGAGTCTTCCTCCAGAAACCAAAAAACTTATTAAAGAGAAGACTGTAGGGGTTCTTACTTTATCTTTAGAGCGAGAAAAACTTTGCGCAGTATTTTATAAAAAACAAGATTACGAACCATTTTCAGTTCCCATGGGTTTTCCAGTATTAGAAGATATAAATTGGAAAGCAGAAATGAAAAAAATGGATATGGCTGTTACTAGAACAATGCAGCAGTCTGTTCTTCTTGTTACTATGGGAGATACTCCAGACAACGGAGGCATTAATCAAAAGAACCTAGAATCGATGCAAAAACTTTTTGAAAATCAAAGTGTAGGTAGAGTTTTAATTGCAGATTATACAACAAAAGCTCAATTTGTCATTCCAGATATTTCTAGTCTTCTTGGTCCACAAAAATATGAAGTTGTTGATAGAGATATTCAAATGGGATTAAATAATATTTTAATAGGTACCGAAAAATTCGCTAATACTAGTATCAAAGTACAAGTATTTATAGAAAGACTCAAGCAAGCTCGCCAAACATTTTTAAATGAATTTTTAGTTCCAGAAATACGTAGAATTAGCAAAGATCTTGGATTTAAAAATTACCCAAACCCAAATTTTGAAGATATTGATTTAAAAGATGACGTTCAGTACTCTAGAGTTTATACCAGACTTGTTGAGCTTGGAATATTAACTCCATTAGAAGGAATTACAGCAATCGAAACAGGAAGACTTCCAGATGCAGACGAGTCTATAGAAGCTCAACAAAAATTTAAAGAATTAAAAGACCAAGGTTTCTATCAACCGTTAATTGGAGGAAGTCAACAACAAGCTGGTAGACCACCTGGATCAACTGGAATTCCTCAAAGCACAAAAAATGTTTCACCTCCTGGAACTGGTAAGCAATCGAAAGCTATCGAAGAGAAATACAGCCTTATAAAAGTTAAAGAGAATCTTGTTCTTGCTCAAAAATTAGAAGAAGAAGTTTCAGCTGCACTTCGCAAAAAACATAACATTAAAAAGCTAAGTTATAATCAAAAAGACGTAGCAGAACAAATATCTAAGATTATTATTGCTAATGAACTTCCAGAAAATTGGACATCTAAAATAGAAAATTATATTGAATCTCCTATAGACCAAAATCAAGAAGCTATTGCGAGTGTAAATTCCATCGCTTACGATCATCAAGTCGATAGTTATCTTGCAAGTATTCTTTATCATAGCAAAGTAAAATAATATGCCAAATTATATTAGAACAAAGCAAATCGATCAAACTGATTTAAGTGGATTTTTTATTGATACGATTACTTCTAAAAGTGGTTTACTACTTCAATATATTTCTGGAGTCACTTTAAATGAAACAGTATTATTAACAGGAAACCAAAATATCTCTGGAATTAAAACATTTTTAGATGGAATTGATTTAAATAATATAGATAATTTAAATCTCTCTGGAGTAGACATAACCATAACTAGTGGAATAGTGTCTTTAACTAATCGTCCTACAGTAAATGGTACTGGAATATTATTAAGTGGCGAAGCAGCAAAACTTCCAACGACTATTGTTTATACAACTGGCGATCAAACTATTGCTGGAATAAAAGCATTTGAAACTCGTCCAACTGTAAATGGTACTGGAGTGCTTATTAGCGGTGAGATAACTACGTTTAAATTTACTGGAGATTTAAATGTTTCATTAAGTAATAATAAAACATTTGGTAGATACTCTAATGGAGAAATTATACCAGCTAGCGGTAAAAGTCTTCCAGAATTTTTTAGATTGGTTTTAGTAGAGCCTCTTAGTCCAACAGTTTTATTCTCTTCAAATACCGTAGTAGGATTTAATCAAACTTCTATAAATAATGTTCTTAGTGCTTCTAACACAATAAATAGTTTAAACTCTTCTATACAAACTGGATATATAGAATATAGAAGAGGAAGCGCGGGCTCTTATACAAATTTAATTGGAAATCAATCTTCTTCTATATCTTATACTCATTCTTTGACAGATACAAATTTTAATACAGATCCATTTAACTACAGATATATCGTTACTGATACAATCGGGGCAGCAAATACTGGAACATTAACAATTACTCCAGTAAGTTATGTTGCTCCAACTATTACAAATATTTCTATTGGTGAAGATGCAGAGTTAGGAAGTGTTTCTACAACTTTAGCTTGTACAATAAATAGAAATTCTTCTAATGTAAATCTAACTAGTTATCAACTACAATATCAATCTATTATAAATGGAGCAACTTCTGCTTGGACAGATATTGGTACATCTACTTCAATTTCTGGTCCATCTGCTGTTGTTAGTAGAGCTCATAATGATATAAATTTAGTAAATGCTTCAAGTATATCTTATAGAATTAAAATTATAGATGGATATCAAACTACAACTTTAAATTTAGGCACAAGATCATTCTTTTATAGAAATTATTTAGGATATAGTACTAATACAATTTTAACTTTGGCTCAAATACAAGCTTTAAGTAATTCTGTTCTATCTAATTCAAAAGCAAGAACGGTAAGTTCTGTTAATCCTGGCGCTGGTAATTATGTATATTATTGTTATAAAGCTTCTGAAGGAGATTTGACCAGTATTACCGATGGCCTTGAACAATTCATAGGATCATTTGAAAAATTACCAGCAGATGTTGCAGGTACAAATAGTAATGGAGCAAGTGTAACCTATAGAGTATATAAGTCTAATGCAACAAATGCATTTCTTTCAAATACTACTCTAATATTTAGTTAATTATATGCCATTAAATAAACCAGATATTTTACAACATAACAATCCTAATAATGCGATTGCAGATGCTAGTTTTGTTAGAGGCGGAGCAAGATCTGTAGCAAATTTAACTGAATTATATCAAATAGCTAGCGGAGTTAATACTAAAGTAGATCAACTTAAGCAGAATGTTACAAGAGTATATGTTAGTGGTGAAGATAGATATTATTTATTAAAAGATATTGCAAATGCTTCTGGAGCAAATGGTTGGAAATTAGAAAATTATGTTTATGCTACTGGGACTCAAACTATAAGTGGAGCTAAAACTTTTACAAATTTAATTACCGCAAATCAATTAGATATGTTTGATGTAGATTTATTTCAAATTTCTGGAGTTAACTTATTAATATCTAATGGAGATGTTGAATTTAAAATTAGACCAACTGTTAATGGATCAGGAATACAATTAAGAGGAGAAGTTGCTGACGCTCCGCCAAGTTTAATTTTTGATGGCAATAGAAATATAAAAAGAAGTGCTTTTCCTTCTGGAGTAAATGCTGGTGGAGCAGATATAATTACTTTTGTAAATAATGTATTTTTTCCAACGGTACCAATCTCGGTATCTTTAAAAAGTACTCCATTATTAAGTGCAGAAACATCATATCCAATAACTTTTTCAGGATCAATAGTCGGGAATGATGATTCTGATGCAATTTTGGGACAACTAATTTATACAAATGCTACTAATAATCAAGTTGTAAATATTAATTCATCGCCAACATTTGGTAATTTTTATTATACAGGAAGTAATATATCTAGTAATACCAATATAAAAGTTGATCTAGTCTATTTTAAGGGTACTCAAAAACAAATTTCTCAAAATGCTACTATGGCATTTGAGTATCCAATTTATTATGCAACTGGAGTAGATAATTTGACTTTTGATCAAATACTTTACATAAACGGAACTTCTATCTCAGGCTTAAGACCAGGAGTAAGTATAAAATTAGAACAACAATCTGATAAAAAATTTACTTTTACCACAAATAATGAAATCATCTATGTTCTATTACCGTCTAGTTGGGGGCCAGTATCCAGCATACAAGACTCAAATGGATTAGAGAATATTGCTGGATGGCAATTATATCTGCAACCTTCTAATTACTATGTTTATAAATCAAGATACTATTCTAGTGTATCTAATTTTAACCTAACATTTAAATATTAAATATGAATACAGGAATACAATTAGCATTAAATTTTGATTTAAAAGCTCCAATTCCATTAGACCAACGTTTGTCGGTAAATGTAACTGGAGAATTAAATTCCATAATTCAACCATATTCTGGAATGCCAGTTTACTCTGCAGATACTCAAAAAATATACTATTTAAAAAGTATTATAGCTGGTCAAAAAACTTGGGTTGAATTTCCAGTTATAGATCAATTAGTTAAAAATTATGGTAATGAAATAATCAGTGGAACTAAAACTTTTTCATCTCGACCAAACGTAAATGGAAATCAAGTTTTAGTGGTGGGTGATATCACTTTAGGAGACGTAATTGGTATTCCAAATTTTCCAACAAATGCAGTATATAATGATAATTTACTAATGAGTGCCGCGCCAAGTGGATATTTAACTGGTGTTGGATATACAGGAAATTATGATGGTGGATATTTCTTTGGAAGAACAAAAATAACTCAAAATACAACTAGGATAGTAGAAACTGGTATAGGAGACAATTTTATTCCAGTAACAGGCACATCAGTAGTGAATGGTACTTCATTTTCTGGAGCATGGAGATGGTTATCTTGTAGTAGTGACGCAAAGTATATAACAGCTTCTAGAGATATGAATTATCTCTATTCTTCTAATGATTTTGGAAAAACTTGGTATCCAACAGCTAAAAATATTGGTGCTAGAAATTGGAGAGGAACTTCCATGAGTGCTGATGGAAAGTATCAAACTGCCGTTTCTACTTCTGCCCTTAGTCAGCCACCGACAGGTACTTTAGCAGTTTCAAATGACTATGGTACTTCTTGGGTAACTAAATATGAAGGTCCAAATGATTGGGTAACACCTGCTATAAGTTCTGATGGAAAATATCAAACAGTTATTTATAGTAATAACAGTGCATCAACAGTTTCCATTTATAGATCCAACGATTACGGAGAAAACTTTAGCATAGTTGGTTCAATTGCTAACTCAATAGTATTAGCATCTTTAAGATTTATAGCAATGAGCAGCGATGGAAAATATCAAACTATCACTGCAACAAATTATATTCTAGCTTCTTCTGATTATGGAGTTACTTGGAGACAAGCATATGTATCTACTGGAAACACACCTTTCTTTTCAATTTCTATGACCACAAATGGAAGATTTCAAATAGTTTCTACTTCTGGCGGACAAGTTTATGTTTCGAATGATTATGGATATACTTGGAAAATGGTAAAAGATTTTGGTCCAAATATTGGTTTGACTTCAATTGCTAATAGCGATCATGGCAGACTACTAGTAATGTCTATGAAAAATGGATTTATTTTTACTTCTAATGATTACGGAAACAATTGGAAGGTTAAGACTACAAAACTAAATAATACTACCACTCTTACGTCTTCAATTTCAGATACTACAACTACCAGTATTAATGTAACTTCATCAACTGGAATGGCTACAACCACTGGTGGCGGAAGTAACTTCTTGTTAATTGATAATGAAGTCTTTTACATAACTGCAATAAACGGGAACGCTCTTACAGTCACTAGAGCATACGCTGGGACAGCAGCATCAACACACGCAAATGGAGCCACAGTTATACTTTCAAATGATTGGCGAAGAACAGCAATAAGTAATGATGGCAAAACTCTACTTGCGTGTGACAATAATTATGGTGATCCAGCGACTAATACAAAGGGCGGATATATTTACATATCTATGACTGATGAAAAAGTTGATGGTAACTTTTATGCAGATAATTTAGTTTATACTGCTGGAGATCAAACCATTTACGGAATTAAAACATTTAATAATACTCCGAAAGTTTTGATTGCAGGGAACTCTAAATCTTTAGCTTTAGCTTCAGATATTCCTACTAGTTATGTCGACTTGAGTACAGCTCAAACCATCTCTGGAATTAAAACATTTTCAGATGATTTAAATATTTCTGGAGATCTAACTTTAAATGGTGGACTTTATATTAATGATATTGAAGAATTAAATCTTATAGGTGCTAATATTTATGCCGATAATTTAGTATATAATACTGGAGTTCAAGCCATAGCTGGAATTAAGAATTTCAGTAGTCGTCCACAATATAATGGTGTAGATTTAGCAACAACTGGTGAAGCGGCAGGAGCAGCTATAACTGATTACGTTAAACTTACAACAGATCAAACTATCGCTGGGACGAAAACATTTTCTAGCACTATAGCTGGGTCAATTAATGGTAACGCTGGTACTGTTACTAACGGAGTTTATACTGCTGGAGATCAAACTATCTTTGGAGTTAAAACGTTTAATAATACTCCAAAAGTTTTAGTTCAATCGGTATCAAAATCTTTAGCTTTAAAAGACGATGTTGTAGATTTAACTACACCTCAAACTGTTGCAGGAACTAAAACATTTTCTAACGGAATAATTTCAAGCGTAGGTGTTACTGGTACGAATTTAGTTTACAATGCTGGAGATCAAACTATCGCTGGGACGAAAACATTTTCTAACACTATAGCTGGGTCAATTAATGGTAACGCTGCTACTGTGACTAACGGAGTTTATACTATTGGAGTTCAAACTATCGCTGGACTCAAAACGTTTTCTGATGGAGTAATCTCAAGCGTAGGTGTTACTGGTACGAATTTAGTTTACAACGCTGGAGATCAAACTATCGCTGGAATTAAAACGTTTTCTTCTGCACCAACATTTAGTGCAGGAGCATCTTTTAATGGAGCCAAAATAGCAAACGCTATACCAGAAACAATATCTCTTACAGCTACAACTTTGACTTTAGATGCAACCACTCATAATGGCAAAATAATTTTAGCAAATTCATCAGCAGCAATTACAATTACTGTTCCATCAAGTCTAACTGCAGGATTTAATGTTTCTGTTATACAACAAGGAGCTGGACAAGTAACAATTTCTCCAGGAGCAAGTGCAACATTAAGTAGTTTTAATAATCAATATAAGACTGCTGGACAATATGCAGCATTATCAATATTAGGTTTAGGTACTAGTGCTTTTATAATGTATGGAAATACAGCATGATAGTATTACCCTCCGTTCAAGCTGGAATAACTGGATATTCTGGAGTGGATTTAGACTTTAAGAATTATATTTCTAAAATAGAAACCGCAGATGCAGCGAGTTTAGAGACAGCAACAAAAAATGCTATTAAAGCTTTTATTTTAGGTTGTAAGTTCGATGGTATTTGGTCATCTATAATGTCTTGTGCTATTTTTGCTGGAGCAAGAACTTTAAATGGAGCATTGTCTACTCTAAAAGGTGATGCATTAACTAATAATTTATTTGTTACAGCTGATTATAATAGACAATCTGGACTTTTAGGAGCATCAGGTAAATATTTAAATACAAATTTAACTAATACTATTGATGCTGCTAATAAAAATACCGTTCATGCAGCTACATATACTACTACTGCTACTCATACTGGATATACTTTAGGAAGTGATACAACTGCAAATGGAACTATAGCATTAAGACCATATGCTACTACCGCATCAATTTTTAGAGCCCATAATGCAGGAAGCATTGACAATTCTGGTGCTTCTACTTTTCCTGTTCCTATTGTTGGTTTTGCTGGAGTTAGTAGGTCTACCTCAACTGATGTAAATTTATATTATAAAACTTCAACTGGATACTTTTCTGGAACAAATACGGTAAGTTCAGTAACAGTTGTTCCTACTAATATTTATGTATTTGATAGATCTAATACAGGTCTTCAATACAATAATAGAATTGCATTTTATAGTGTTGGCACTTATTTAGATTTAGTAAAATTAGAAGCAAGAGTGAAAACTTTAATTGATACTTATGTATCTTTAGGTTTGGCATAATAACTTATTATTAGATTTTAATAATATATATTATTATAATAATGTGTAATATCTTATGAAAACTATGCTATCTAAAATCTTTGGCCCTAATTGGAGATCTTCCACTTCTGGAGTCACCACAGTAATAGCAATTACTACTGCAATAGCAATTCACTCTGATCCTTCATTGGTAGCATTTCTTCCAGACGTAGCAGAAGTTTATATAATTGGAATTTCAAAATTAGTTGCAGTTGTTTCTGGTATAGTTTTTGCATTAACAGTAAAAGATGCAGCAGTAACAGGAGGTACAGTTGCTTCTACAGTTGAGGCAGAAGAAAGAATAAACCCACATGGAGATAATATATGAATAAATTACAATTAGCCGCAGTTGCTCTTTTGAGCGTATTTCTTGGAGGTTGTGCTACAACCCAAACTGGAAAAATTGATGCACCAGCAAGCGTTGAAAATGCTCTTCCTTATATTAAACCAGCAGTAATATTAGCTTGCACAGTTGTTCTTGACCAAGCTACTTCTGGAAATGATAGAATTGAAAAAGCTAAAATGATTAATCATGTTGCAATTATTGTTGAATCTTTAACATTAGGATCTGCTCCAACTCCTGATCAACTTCAAAAAGCTCTCACAGATTATCTTCCTATTGAAAAAACTCATTGGGTAAATTATGTTAGTGCAATCAAAGATATGTATACTGTGCAATTTTCTAGAGTTGATGGAAACGGCGCTCTTGCTATTAAAGTATTAAATGCTATTGCATCTGGCTGCAAAGATGCCACATCAAGTTACGTTGAGTAATATATGCCAACTGGAATAATCCAAGCTTTACTCTCAGCAGTATCTGGAATATTCGCAGCAATCAATAACGTGTTCGGAGCAAAGAACACAAAAGAAATGAAAGACCGCCAAGAGTCTCAAAAAGAAGTTGATTATCAAAGTGAAATTGAAAAAGCAGTAAAGGACAAAGATCTTGAAGAAGCTCGCAAGCATATTAGCTCTTAATTTTCTTTTTATTGGTTGTGCTACGGTGACTCCTAATAAAATACAAGATGATAAATCTTCTTATGATGCTACAACACCAAAACAATATGACAAAGATAATGGTGGGTTGATTTCTTTTGTTGGTGATGATGCTCTTATTACTCGTCAAGCAAGAGAACGATATAATAATTTAATTAAAATGTATAGAATCAAATTTAAAAAAGAAAAAGCAATTGATCTTACTGAAGACTCTGGTATTAAACCTTATAAAGATAATTTCGCAAATGAACTTTATTTAATTGACAGCGAACATCTTGTTTATTTTGGAGTTTTAAACTCTTGGTTAAAAGAAAAAGTAGCCCAAGATAATATAATAGACAAGACAATAGATAAAATAAATAATTAAAAAATATGGGTTTAATTTTTAATTATAACGCTAGTCAGCAGAATTACACTATCGGTGTGGGTAGTACCGTTGGTGGAGACGGAGATTTAATTATACCAGAACGCGTTGGAGAAAACGAATTGCCAGTTGTTGGTATTGATAATGATGCTTTCAAAGGAGATACCACTTTAACCAGAGTTACAATTGGAAGTAACATAAATTATATTGGCCAGCGCGCTTTTGCAAATTGTACGAATTTGGTAACGGTTGATGCTTCTAATTCTAATATTAGTTTTATGGGCGGGCAAAGTTTTTTAAATTGCCCAAAATTAACAACAGTTAATATCTCTAATGGTATAACAACAATAAATTATGAGACGTTTTCAGGTTGCACATTATTAAATAATGTAACTATACCTGAAACTGTCACATCAATATTAGCTAATGCTTTTGCACGTTGTAATGCTTTATCTTCTATAACTATTCCTAGCGCAGTTCAAACTATTGGCGACACTGCATTCGCGTACTGTAGAAATTTATTATCTGTAAATTTTTCACCAAATAGTAGTTTAATAAGTGTTGGTTATCAATGTTTTTTATTTTGCGATAAGTTAGTAAGTGTTAATTTTAATAGTTTAACAACTTTAGGATCTTTTGCATTTTGGTATTGTTATAAACTAGAAACCGTAACTCTGCCAAATAATTTAGAAAGCATCCCCCCGTGGGCTTTTGAGTATTGTATTAGTTTAAAAAACTTTACTTTTCCAAGTGAATTAAAAAGCATAGGTCAAAAAGCTTTTGCTAGTACTGGAATTATTGCTGCAAATATTCCAAATGGAGTGACGTACATAGGAGAAAGCGCTTTTGAATATTGTAGTGGTTTAATTACAGCAAATATACCAACGAGTATAGTTACTTTAGGGGGTGGAGTCTTTCAAGGTTGCAGTAATTTAACCTCTAATATAGTTTTCCCAGAGGGTATGCAAGAAATTCCTGGACAATTTTTAGCTGGTTGTTCAAAAATAACTAGCATTACATTGCCAAGCACTATAAAACGTATTCGTGGAAATGATACATTTAATAACACAGCAATAACTAGTATGGTTTTACCAGAAGGATTATTACAGATTGATGATTGGGTATTTGCAAATTGCACTAAGCTAGTCACATTAAATATTCCTAGTACTGTGACTACAATTGGTTTTGCAACATTTTATAATTGCAACAAATTACAAGGAATTACTCTACCACCTAATTTAAACGGTCTTAGATTTGCTTTTTATGGATGCACTAGTTTAACATATGTTAATATTCCTGGAACATGTAAAAGAATAGAGAGCAGTAGTTTTGGTGGTTGTACTAATTTAGCTAATGTTACAATAAATAATGGAGTTGAAAATATAGAGTATGGCGCATTTAATGGTTGCACAAAATTAACTTCTTTAAATTTACCAAATTCAATAAGACGAATTGACAGTTATGCTTTTGGAAACTCAGGTATTGTTACTATTAATATTCCACCCTTGATAGATAAAATAGATCAATCAGTTTTCTTTGGATGTAAAGATTTAAAAACCATTACAATACCCTCAAATGTTATTAGCATAATGGAGTATGCTTTTTATAATTCTGGCCTAGAGAATATAACCCTACCAAGCTCGGTAAAGTATTTAGGAAATTATGCTTTTGGTTATTGTCTTAGTTTAAATTCTGTGACTATACAAAATAATGATATGGTATTTGGAAAAAATATTTTTTCTGGAGCGACTTTAGCTAATTTTATATTAGGAGATTTTACTTATTCATTTGCTGATAATAAAGTTACTATAAAAGCATATACTGGAACAGATGAGATTATTAATATACCGTATAGTATATTTGATACTACAATTTATAAAATAGGTAATTCAGCTTTTAAAGACAATACAAATTTAAAAGAAATAAATTTTAGTAGCCCTATTGAAGCTATTTTCGATAACGCTTTTAAAAATTGTATTAATTTATCTAAAATTAATCTACCAAAATCAATTACCTCAATCGGCAATAGCGCTTTTTATGGATGTTCTGGTTTGAGTGGAGAATTAAAGCTACCAAAAGAGTTATCGTCTATAGGAAATTACGCATTTTATGCATGTAATAATATAACCTCTTTAATTTTAGAAAACAGAATAAGCACTATAGGAGATTATGCGTTTGCTAATTGCTCAATATTAAATTTAATTTATTTTTATGGCAATGCTCCAACTTTTGGGTCTAATGTATTTAGTAATATTAGCTCTGGCAAATTATTTTTACGCTACTTAGCTAGATCTGGATGGGACAATGTTAGTGCTCAAATTAGTCCATTAAGTTTAATATTATATAGTTTAGTAAAGTCTTCTAGGATTACATCTACTTCAGGAAATAAAAAATCTTTTGTTTTCAAAACTCAAGATTTATCCACAATTAATGTTTTTAGAAATAAATCGTATCTTTTTAAGTCTGCCAGCAATAATTTATTAAGTCAAATTTTTAATCCTTCTTTATTTAGCAATGGAGATACTATTATTATATCTGATATATCTTCTCCTAATAATCCATTTATAAAATTTAAAAAATCTTCAAGTAACACATGGTTAAACTTTGATTCTGAAGCAAATAGCAATAATTATTCTATACCAAATAATTCTATTTTACTTTTTAATACATTTGTATCTAGTATTGCTATTGGTGGCGGCGCACTTATACAAAAATATCCTTCTGGAAAAATTAAGATAAGCGCATCTTACCCTACAGATCAAGATGCTCTAAATTATGTACGTGCTGTAGAAAATATAGATGGAGAAAGATTAGAGCAAAAAGTTAAAATTGCAATTGAAAATTTTGTTGTTGGTTGTAAAAATGATGGTATTTGGGACTCTATAAAAGAGTCATGTTTGATTGGCGGTGCAAGAACTTTCGAAGGAGCCCTGCTACCATTAAAAGGAAATGCTCCGACAAATATTAATTTTGTTTCTTCGGACTATAATAGAAAAATTGGCATTACATCCCGTTATGGAGATTTTAAAAGTCTAAAAGCTGGATCTAAAAATTTAGATTATCCTAGAGATAATGTTCACGCTGCAGTTTATGTAACCCAACCTTTAGATATCTGGAATGATTATTTCTTTTTTTTCGCGCTAAGAAGCATAAATTTAAGTGTTTCTGTTGATAGTTTTTCTTTTAACTTAAGAAACTGTGGTACATTTAATCGCTCCCTTATAGCATATTGGAACTCAGACTGGAGCATGGAAACTTTTTCAGGTTTAGTTGGAACGTCTAAACCTAATAGTTTATCCATTGAAGGAAGAATTAATGGAAATAGTTATACACAAATTTTGGCACCATGTACATCCTCTTATTGGATTTCAAGAGCCTACCAACAGGGAGATATTTATCTTTTTACTAATAGTCCAAATAGTGCAAACTATTATAATTATAGCCCAGGAACAATTGGTTTCTATTCTTTAGGTGAAAATATAGATTTAGCTAAATTAGAGAATAGATTAAAAATATATTTTGACGCAATCAATATAGGGGTCGAAGACTAATGATAAATTCAATTTCAATCTATACAATCTTGTCTTTTAATAAATTATCTCAAGATAATATAACGAGCAAGAATATAAATAAAATAAATAATTAAAATGGGCAAATTACAAACAGCAGTAAATTTACCAAAAAGAATATTGCTTCAAGGCTGGGCAAATGATGAAGGTGGTGTCAATATCAATGGAGAATATACTTATACAATTAATTTTGATATTAGCATAATTCAAGGCGGACCTAGCATTTTATATAATGGATATAAGCATAACACTTTAAATGCTTTCATTTATTTTATTGGAGAAGCTTGCGAAATTTCATATCTTTGTAATTGGGAATTCCTCACTACTGCTGATGCAAATCAATGGGATAATCCTTCTACAAATCCTAATGTTTTACCATTAACTGGATGGATAGAAAATAATGCCCAAGGTCCAGCTGGAACAATAACTATTTTAGAGGATATAAATACTAAAATTTCAATTAAAAAACAAAATACTGGCGCTGGAAAATTAACATTTGATGGAAATTATATATTAAATTCTAAATTCAATGCAGATAATCAGTATCCAATAGCTGATGGAAGTTTATTTTTTGATAATAATTACTATCTTCAAGGTAATTGTGGTGGTGAAGATACTTGTACTATTTTAACTAATTATAGACACAATAGCCCTCTTCTTTATTCACCATATGAATATGATTATTATACTATTGCGAATAGAACTTTTCATGAAATAAATGCACCATATAATACATTGCCAATTGGACATCCTATTCAACCTAGATTGTTAAAAATGTTTGGAGTAGGATCAAAATTTGGAAGAACTCAAAATATAAGAACAATAATAAATACAGCATCTTACAGTGTATTTCCACCAGATTATACATCTTGGACAAAATATGGAGTTGAGCAAATCGTAAAAATTCCATCTTGGGCAACTAAAGTAGTATATGGAGTAAAATATCTTGCAAAAAGTGATGATTTATTTAGAGAAAATAATTTTGCTGGTCTGAAATTAAACTTTAGATTACTAGATAGTCCATTTTCTCTAATTACTGCATATAGAAATTACGTTAACATTCATTTAATAAGAAGATCTACTGCAGCAGCTGTAGATGTTTTAGAATCACTTTATGGATCAAATATTTATACATATTTTAATACTAGTTATTCAACAGCAGCAAGCAACCAATGGCTAGGGCCAAATATAGGTACAGTAAAAGTAAGAAAAAGATCCTCAACTATTATAGACAGCAATACAAATCAATTTATTAAAATAAAAGACACAATAGATATTCCAACTTTTTCTAGTTCTAGTAATGCACCAGATCTTGGAGATGGTCGCCCAGATACTGTTTCTCTAGAAATGTTTTTTGCTGAATTTGTTGATTATTTTGTTAGTAGCGGACCAAATGGAACACCAAGTGGATCAATTTATTTTTATGAGCCATTTATTTATTTTGTATAATATTAAAATATGTTAAGTAAAAAATCCTTAGATCTCATTTTAGAATTTGAAGTTGGCGGTGGAGAAAACTATTATAATAAATTTTTAAAAAATCCAGCTTGGCCCGAAGGTCAAAGTGGAGTTACAATTGGAGTTGGTTACGATTTGGGTTATGTAAATAAAGCAGAATTTAGCGAAGACTGGAAAGATCTTCCTAAAGATATTTTTGATAGATTATATAAAGTTGTTGGTATAAAAGGGTACAACGCTAAGAATCTTATAAGAGGATTAAAAGATATAACTATTTCTTGGGAACTTGCACTTAAAGTATTCAATAATAAAACAGTAACTAAATTTTACAATTTAACAAAAAATACTTTTCCAAATTTTGATAAAATGCCAGAAGATGCAAAAGGTGGATTAGTTAGTCTTGTATTTAATAGAGGAAGCGCTCTTGAAGGTGATCGTCGCCGTGAAATGAAATTAATAAGAGATGGCATGAAAATAACAAATACTTTTGATCAAAAAGCTCTATCTTTTATAGCTAACCAAATAAGAAGCATGAAAAGAATCTGGATTGGTGGAAGCATAGAAAAAGGAATGAGCAGAAGAAGAGACGCAGAAGCTAAATTAATAGAACAATCATTGGTAGTGTAATAATATATCATGGCTTTCAATATACGCAAAACACCAAATTGGTATAAAAAGCTTTTGTCAACAGATATTGACTCGGCTATTTCTGGTTTGACCGCAAACGACTCAACAAAGCTTATTTTTAGCACAATGAGCCCAAATGGAAATTGTTGCGCTGGAGATAGTTCAACTGATCCAGTAAATCCAGTTTTTATAAGAAGCACAACTTGTTGGGCGAAAAACATTGATACCTCTCCTATTTCAGTTTGGAATAATGGAGGAGGATATGCAG
>Ga0214921_10002450_pt1 | contig 30118 bp, 32 predicted proteins | sample LL1505_MetaG_FD_177992 | JGI IMG/M metagenome (GOLD analysis project Ga0214921, IMG submission 177992) | Freshwater microbial communities from Lake Lanier, Atlanta, Georgia, United States - LL-1505 | ecosystem: Environmental > Aquatic > Freshwater > Lake | place: USA: Georgia | collected...
TAAGCCTGTGTCACCTTTAATACCCGTTTGCTGTTTCACTGCTGTTAAGCTACTGGTAATAACTGTGCCGTCTGTAATAGTAGCTGTTACTTGAACTGCAGGATTAGTACCAAAGTCTGCTACTCGTAGGTATACCACAGTTTCTGTGGTTGCTGCTGCACCGCCGGTTGCAGCGTTATACAGTGCTACACTGGGAATTGTTGACCAAGTAATTGCGTTGGTGGTTCGAACTGGTGAGGCAGTAAATGCAATTACTTGACCGGCAGGGCTAACAGCTCCTGCACTATCAAAAGTAAAAGCCAGCTTATCCGCAGTTAATCCAATTGATTTGGAATTATCTGCAATACGTGTGCCAGATAATATTGTGTTACGTGTATTGACAACGGTTGCCATTAAATAATTACCTCTACTTCTACTCTACCTGTACTCCAATTAGGAGCTAAAGATACTACTTGCCCTGTACGCCCACTGCCAGAATTGTACAAATCAAATCGGCTGTGGATTAAAGTTACTGTTTGACCTAGTTCTAGCCCCAGCAGCCGTGCAGTACCCGTAAACTTATAAATTGTTTTTTGCGTGCTGTAGTAGTCTAAACGTACTTGTGCTTCCACACTAGCATCGCTGGAGACTATTAAGTTTGTAGTTTGTGGTGCTACGTCTTGGCTCAGTTTATACTGTGCAATTTTTGCTGAATTAATCACAGTGTTTGTAAGCCATTCTTCTGCCAGGGTGTCTTTGTGTGCAGACACTATACTGGTCAGCAAACCTGTTTGCACAGTGTAGTTTTTGGCATATGCTAATTTAACACAACCAACAAGCGCTGGTTTTTGAGATATGCTTAAACTGTTGTAAATTACGTCTGCTTCGGTAATTTGATTTACTGCACTTCCTGTAAATCCAGCTCCGTAGGTTAACAACTTTAGCTTTCCTGCACGAGTCATAAATATTCCAGCGCTCACACTGCTGGCCAAAGCTCTGCACACAGCTAAAATGTTTATGTTGTCTGTTATGTATGCTCCTACAGGTTGTGGGTACGCAGTGCTAAACGTGTTAAAGTTACTTAAATCAATGTCTGTAACCGCATTAAAGCGATTAGCAGATACACCATACTGTGTGGCTACTAAAGCAATAATGTTTGCTATGTTGTTGGTATAAGTTCCGGATACTAAAGCACCTGTAGTTAAGTTCATGCTGTATTTCATGCCTTGCACAGAGCATGTAATGGTACCTGAAGGTTGATTTGCCAGCATGAATATTCCAACTCTGGAGTCAACTACATTCGTTTTTCTTGTGGTAGCAATACCAAAAATGCCTGTTGTTTTTAAGCCTGCAGTATACCCACTGCCGCCGGTTAATACGGTTCCAGAGGTAACCGCTCCACTGCTAACCCCATCTACTCTGTAAGTAGCTACAGCATTTAAACCTTCCATGCTCAGGGCTGTGCCAGGAGTGGTTGCCGAAGCACTAAGTGTGTAGGCTTGTGCACCGCCGCCTACCACAGCTGTGGTAATAGTTGTACCTGCAGGAATGCCTGTAGCTGTTATGGTCATACCAGTACTTATACTTCCAGATAGTACCTCTGTTACTGTTAAAGTTGTACCTGATACATTAGCTGTAAACTTAGCCTTGGCTGTAAGACTGCTGTTTAATGTACTGGCGTTTTCTATGTATACTACATCACCCACCACAAATCCAGAACCGCCGCTGGTTATGGTAGGTGTGCCAGTAATCACACCGTTGGTAACTGCAACAGTTAAAGTTAGCCCTGTTACTTCTGTGGCAGTGGGCAGCGGCATTCCGTTGTCTCGTATTTCCAGTAAACTTTCTGTGGTGCCGTTGTTGAAAAGGTACTTTAGTTTAGCTGGATCGATTAACAGCGGACTTGTGTTAAATGTTTCACCAAACACAATAGGCTTGATAGAATCTTGATTTTGCTGACCGCCTGTTTCAGAAGTTCCGTAAGTGCCTAACTTATCTTCTGAAACAGGTGCATTTAAGCGTTCCAGTTTGTCTCTGATTATCAGGTTGAGTGTATTTCTGGCTCTGGACAGCACAACGTCGGTGACACCATTGAATATAGTTAAACCTTTGGTGTCTAACTCACTTACATTAGCCAAAACCCACTGAGGGTCTATGTAGTAAACTTTAAGGCTGCGATTACTCCAGATGTACTTTGTTGGATCCAGCCAGCTGTCCAAGTCTCCGTTGGAGTTATCAATTTCCAAATCACCAAAAGTCATGGCTCCGGAGCCATCTGCGTTTAAGTTTTCTGACAGGGTTATGTTTCTGCGCAGCAGTGGACTAAAAGTTACGTTGTCTGTGGTGGTGTATGAGGCATTGCTTAAGTACACGAACTTTTCTGTGGCAGCTACCACGTCATAGTAGCCTGCTACTACCAAGACTATTCTAATAGACTCGTTGTCTTCTAACCATGCTTGTGAATATTGCGAATAAGCTGCCATAGTTTGGGGTTCCTTTTTGGTGTACTAACACTAGTAGTGTTACTAGTGTTAGTACACCAGTACTAACAGGTAGATTACTACCATTTTTGGCTAATTAGGGTCCGCCTTCGCCACTACCAACAGTGTTTAAGTTGGCTAACCAAGCTGCTCTTTCTGTTTCCAGTTGAGCTGCTTTTTCCAGTGCTGCAGTTTGTGCGGCTACTGCTGCTGCGTTGGCTCTGATAGTTGCTTGAGTTGCTTCACGGGCTTCTTCTAGTTGTTTTAATAGTAGTCGGTTATTTTCTTGAGCTAAAGCTGTTTGTGTTTCTAGTTCTACGCGTTGACGTTCTGCAGCTGCTGTAGCCACCGGATCTGCCACAGGAGGTGGTGGAGGGGGCGGAAGCATAATTTTAGCTGCAGGTTCTGCTCCAGCTGCTGCCAGTGACCCGCCGGCAACTGCAGCATCTTTAGCTGCTGCGGATGTTTTGGCTGATATAAAATACTCTTTTAAGTATTCTGCAGTGGTTTTGCTGCTCACATCAATGCTTTGTAGAACTCCGGTTTGATTTTGTATTTCTGTTAGTTGTGTTTTTGCAAGTGATTCAGTACCTTGTAAATTAGTAATGGTATCACTAACTCCAGTTTGTACTAAGCTTAAAGCATTAGTGTATCCTTCGCCGCTTGCAAATAGTGTTTTAGCTGTATCAAGTAAGGCATTGCCAACTTGTGGAAGTTTAGCTGCTGCTTCAGAAGCTGCTTTACGTTCAACATCATTGGTTTGAGGGCCTTGCGCTGCAGCCAATAAATTAGAGAACTCTGTTTGCTGTGCAGCAAAACGTTGTTCTGGAGTTAAAGCAGCTTGAGGTCCAGTATTTAAACTGCTAGAATACTCAGACAGAGTTTTAATCGAGCCTTGTACAGCAGTAATAGTAGCCTGTACTGATTTAGTAGCTGCATCGCGTGCTGTGGCTTCGTCTTCCAGTGCATAAATGTACCGTTGACTTGCCTTTTGCGCTTCAGTCATGCCGTCTAGTTCTTTTTGACGTGTTAACTGAGTTGCGTAGGCAGTTTTACCAAGCAGTTGATATATCTTTATTTCTTGAGTGTTCTTTGCATCTACCAAAGCTTTTTCATCATTTAAAATATCGATTCTGCGTTGTAGAGCTGCATCAGTATCAGTCATAGCTGCGTATTCGATCTCTCTGCGAGCTGCTGTTGCCCCCACAGAATCGCCTTCTGCTTCCATTAAACTAATTCTTAGGTTTGCTGTTTTTTCCAAGCCTGTTGCATACCGATCAAAATCTTCTTGAACATCAAATAATTGTTGTTTTAAGTTTACACTTGCCTGGTCAGTTCCAGTGATAGAATCCATTAACGCTGTGAATCCTGCACGAGACTTGGGAAGCTCTCGGCCCATTGCAGCAAATCTGGTGGTTAAGTTAGTGGTAGTTGCATTGACACGAGTATTTTCACTTACAAAATGTTCACGGAAGAAAGCCATTTGATCTAAGAACTTACTTAAACCGCCTGCAGCTTCAACCATGGAATTGGATATAGCAATACTAGAATCAGTTAATTGCCCTTCAGCATTTAGGGCTGACAACCCAATACTTTCCAAGGACAAGTTGACTTTTTCGTTTTGGTCAATTACACGGGTAACTGTTACCACAGAAGTTTCACCAAACTTGTGGTATTTTTGTACCAAGTCACCAAACACGGCACTGCCTGCTTTGTCTACAATAGAGCTTACTACTGCGTCTAGAGCATCTGTTAGTGCTTGACCTGTTAAACCACGAAGTGAGGCCTCATCTTTGTCTGATAGCTTTACCTTGGACAAAATACCAATTACGTCTTCTTGAGTTTTGCCTAGTTTCTTGCCCATTGTAACAATTAATTGGCCGGATCCATCAAAAACTTCTGTTAAAGCTCTTCTTGCTGTATCGTCTAACTCTTTTAAATTTTTACCAATATCTACGGTTACATCATCACTCCAGAAAAAACTATCAGTATAAGTATTTTTTACAGTTTCAAATTGCTGGAAAGCCTCACTAACTCCAGTCATTAAGTCTGTGAAACTACCCACAAATTTAACGCCTGAATCTAAGATTTCTGTTGAAGTACTACTTCCAAACAACCCGCCTAGAATACTGTCACCGCTGCTGCCTTCTACAGTACCAAAGCCACTGTCTCCTCTGATACCTTTAATGCCATAAAGCTGAACAGCTGCTTTGCCGATGTTTTGCTCAATGCTGGTTAATAAGCGTACCATTTTATCGCTGTAGCTCATGCCTTCAACACTGGTTTCTTGGATGATTTCCAGGGAACGGCGAATAGAATCAGATTTTGCAGAGGTGTCGCCGAATACGCCACCACCGTTTTCTACTTTTTTGCCATTTTCCCAGGACATGCCAGTGCCTTGAGTTTCTTGTTTGTCTGCAAAAGTCATGCCTGCCGTAGACACAGAAGTGCCTCCGCCGCCACCCATGCCTGCAATTGCCGCAACGACGGCCGCTGCTGCTGCCCAGCCCCAAGGTCCCATTATTTCACTAAACTTAGCAAAAATTCCAGGTGTTGCTGTTGCAGTGGTTTGTACCATTAAACCTTCGTTGATGGCCATTTCTGAGGCAGCGGCTGTTGCAGTTGCTGCAACGCCTGATTCTGCTGTAAAGATTTTGGCAAATAACTTTTTACCTTCAGTATATAAAGTACTGATTAGTTCTTTGTTGTTTTCATAAATTCTGCGAACGTGCTGAACTTTTTCAATTGCGTCCAGAGCTTTGTAAGCTGCAGTCTTTTGACTAAACATTTTCTTTGAGGAATTTAATACAGCTATATCATTGTTTAACTTATCTTTTGCTGATTTTTTGTCTTGGTCGGCTATGTTCTTTTCTGCTTTAATAATATCTTCAGGTTTATCGCTTTTTCTTGCATTAACTAAGTCTTCCTGTAGTTTGATTCTTGTTAAAGCATTATTCTTTTCTGAATCTGCTGCTTTTTGCATGGCTTGTGCTGCTGTGCCAATAGCTGTGCCTATATTACCAAACTCATTTTTTACATTCGCAAAAATTTCACTTAAAGAATCAGTAGTACTTACAAGCAGGTCCATTGCTTTTTTCTGCTCAGCTAGTGCTACGTTCTGTTCAGTAATAGACTTTGTAATAACGCCTTGTGTAATGGCTGTTTCTTTTGCGGTTTCTAAAGCAGATTTTGCTGCTGCAACTCTACCTTCTAGATTCTGATCTCTGGCGGAAGTATCATTTATATTGATGCCTAGTTCGCCTAGGCCTAAAGGAGCAATTTCTGTTTGTACTTTTTTGTCGCGTTCTAGATTGTTGGCACGCTCGCGTTCCAAGGCATCTAGTGCTTGTTGGGCTTGTAATACTGCTAAGGCATTTGTACGTTCTTGGCGTTTTAACTCAATGCTTTCTTTTAAACGTAAAAACACTACTTCGTCAATAGCATTTAAAGCTTGAGCAGCAGTTAAACGTTGTTCGTCTAAACCTTCTGTCGCTGTTAGTAAAGTATTTTTATCTTGTTGTAGCTTTAAACTTACGGCATCCGCTTCTGCACGAACTTTTTGTGCTTCTGCAAAGCTAGTCATATCAAATGCAGTTTCTACGCCAGACTTAGCTGCTGTAAATTTACGCTCTTGAATAAAACGAGTTCTATCCAAGTCACTTTGCATCTTCTTTTTCTTACCAGTATCACTCTCTTTGTCAATTAAGTCTTGTTGTCGCTGATTAGCACTTTGTTCAAGTCTGTACGCATTTTCCAGATTCAATAACTCTACTCGTTTCTTTTCTGCTGCAATGGACTGTGTATAAATGCCTAAAAACTTTTCTCTGTTGGATAATTCTGACAGAATTAAATCATTGCCAGATCTTTCTAGATTTAACTTTTGATCTCGCAGTTTTTGATCTTCTGCTGCTAAATCTACGATAAGTTTATCTTTGTTTGCTTCTCGATCTGCTCTAGACTGCGCTCGTTTCGCATCTTTTTGCATTCTTATAATATTTTCACGCTCTAATACCACTGCAACTTGTTTATCTGTATCATCTGTTAGTACTTCGCCGCGTTTGGTTTTTTCTTCTATAGCTTTTCTGCGGGTAGGGTCATCTACTGTATTCAACTTAGCTAAAGTTTTAGCTGCATTAATAAGTGCTTGTTCAACAGCAAATCTTTCAGCGGTATCTCCAACTTTATTTTTATCTAATTCAGCTAATTTTTTTGTATTAAAATCAAGAGCATAAGTTGCAGATACTCTTTCTAGTTCACGAGTATTCCTTTCCACACTAAGGGCTGATTGAAAACTTGCCTCGATTAGTCTTTCTTGTATACTAATTTCTTGATTTCGAAGATTATACTCCTCTTTGGCTACAGGACCCCCTGCTGCAGCTGTAATAGCCAGCTTGCTTCTAGCAATAGATATATTAGCCATCTCATCAGTAAACTTTAGAGAAGTTTTAATTTGCTCTAAACCTGCTTTAGTTAATTCGAGTACTACATTATTAGCTTTAGCTTGATTGGCAATGATTGAAGCTTTCATTGCATCAAAGGTATCTTGAGCTGGTTTTAAAGATTCTAAAACTTCTGCTTGAGCTCTTCCCTTGCTGCCTTCAGCTCTTTCTGCTGCTAAAGGTATTCTTTTGCCAAACATATTAGTTGCTTGGCCTGTTGTTGCATATTCTTGTTTCTGTTTCTCAGATATATTACTCATCTGGGAAATCTTAGTTTTTGTATCAATAAGCGTTTTGCCTAAAGTTTCAAATTCATCTTTTGCTTTTTTTAATTCTGGTATAACTTTAATTAAGTCATCTCGTGCACTAGTTGGCAATAAACTCAAAGTTTTAGCGTCAGTAGCTAGTTTATATAGCGCTTCCATGCCTTTGATAGGGTCTTCTAAAGCTTGGGCTAAAGAACGTGCTCCATCTATTAGTCCTAGCCCCAGCTTACCCTGTGAGTCTGTAAATGCTAACTTGTTATTTAAATTATCTACCTCTTTTCCAACTGTAGACAATGCAGCCTCAAATCCTTGCAAAGCTGCAGTAGAATTTTGATTATTTTTATTGGCTTCTATTAATACAGCATTTAATTGTCTGCCTATTTTTTCTCGTTCTGTGTCTGATTTTAATGCAGCTAAGGCATTTTTAACTGTGGTTTCTGAAATATCTTGCGGATTTATCTTTAGTATTTTTGCAAATTTTTCACTTGTTTCTTTTAACTTAGGATCTAAAATCATTGCCGATAGTGCTGCAGGAATATCTTTACTAATAGAATCAATTAATTTGCTGTAATTTCCTCGGCCAATGCGATCCCAAGATTTATCCCAGGATTTTTCCCAGTCGCCTTGAGCTTTTTGCAGTTTGTTGTATGCGTCTAGTTGATTAGTTAAAGATTCAGTTACGCCATTTAGTGCATTAGATAAAGCAGTAATAGACTCTGTTCCAAAAACATCCGTTTTCTTTTTTCCAATAAATTCAAGAGTATCGCTTACTGTTTTGGCTGCTTCATTTCCTGTTTTTAAAGTAGCAGTAAATTTATCTTGCTCTTCTTGTGCTTTACTTAACCAACTGTCTAAAGCTTCAAAAGCCATAATCACAGCAGTAATTACTGCTACATAAGGAGCAATTACTGCTAAAGTTTCGCTGATAGCTACACCGGCGATTCTAATAGTGCCTGAAGCTAAAGTAGTTGCAGCTGCAAACCCTGTTAAACCTTTAGTAGTGCGTGCAGTTACTTCTCCAAATTCATTGTAAACAGCGGCACCTTTTTTAACTTCATCACTTAATCTAGCCAAAGCAGCAGAACTTCCTACTTCTTGAGCATTTTTTCCTACATTTGCTAGTACGCCTAGACTTGACGCTTTGGTTTCTGCACGTTTAGCTAAAGCTTCTTTACGCTTACCTTCTAGAGTTTGTTTCTCTATGCTATTCATGTAGTTGGCTGCTTCTACACTTTGTTTCTGACCCTCTATGGCTGCTTTATTTTCTTCGGCAGCTTTCTTACGGCTGTCATAAAGTTTTTGCTCTTTTTGAATCTTTTTATCAATTAAATCTAGCTCAGTTTGTCCTGCATATTTAACTAAATCTAGTCGTTCTTTTTCTAGGTCTTTTACTCTCTTTGCTGAGGTTTCTACTAATTTATCAATTTTTGCTTGATTGGCGGCAGGATCATAAGCAGGATCTTTTGTAGCTTTGAAAGCACCTGTTCTAGTAGAACCTTCTGCTAGAGCTTTTTGCACATTTTCTATGTGGGCTGCTGTTTTAGTTGCGGCATCTTGAACAGCTTTCATGCCTTTTTCGGTTTTCTTGCTGATGTCAAAATCATCATAAGCAGAACTAATGCGCTTTGAAGTTTCTGCAGCTGTTGCTGCAGCTTTCACCATGGAAGCTTGCCACTCACCAATAGCAGGAATAGCACGCTTTACTAGAGATAAACCTATTGCTCCAATGGATAAGGCCAAAGCTGTAGGGCTTTCTGAAAGCATGCGTACTAGGGGGCCTAAAAAAGTATTTATTAAACTCAATCCAGATTGAGCTAAGTTTTGAATACTGGCCAGTAGCTTGTCGTATGGATTAGCGTCCATTTTTATGTTTGAAAACTTGTCTGTGCCTTCTTTTAGCACTGCGTTAGCAAACGCTTGACGTTTTTCAAAATCAGTTAAAGATCCTGCAGTCTTACCCACTGAACGTGCATAATCCTGTGTAGACTTATCTAGTTTTGTAAAGATACCTAGTTCATCTAGTAATTCAGGCTCCAGCTTTGTAATACCACGGCTTAAACGGCTAATGGCATCAGGCATGCTAATACCCAAAGCTTGTGAAGCTTTTTTAGCTACTTCACCCATTTGTAGTATTGAAGCACCACTCATGCCTGCTGAGCTAGCTTGTGCTACAGCTTTCATGGAGTCTCGCATACTGATGGCGCCATCTGAAACATCTGCTAGTTGACGAGCTAAACCCCCCAAACTTCTGCCACTGGCGGCACCCAGTTGGTCTAAACCTTTGACCATGTTTGTGGTATCCATGGTTTCGCCCAAAATTTTGAAAGCCGCGGCAGCTGCATAGGTATTGGCAGCAACAGTAGCGTATAAACGCACTAATCCACCTAAACCTTGCGACTCAGCTGCAAAATTTCTAGCTGACGCACCTGTGGTGCCCGCCACTGCGCGTTGTGCTGCATACTCTTGGCCAGCTGCTTTTTCTGAGACTGCTCGGCTACCTGGAGTACCCACTGCGGGTACCGTTGCAGCTGTTCTACTTCCAGCCGTGCTTGTTACTCCAGCTGCTGATACTTTACCCATGGCTGAGCCAGCAGCGGTTAAATTATCTTTGATTGTTTGACTTTTCTGAACTGCAGGGTCCATACCCTGTGAGGCTACCTGCAGTTCAATTTTTACTGTGTTATTTCCTGCCATAAGTTCTCCTGGCTTTTTGGTACCGGAATTCGTGTACTCTTTGCTGACCCCACTATTATAACACTTGAGCGTTTTTTGGTCAACGTTATATTTTTCATGCAGGCACAAAAAAGCCTCCTTGCGGAGGCTTTTTATTTTTTGGGTTTTTGGTCTTGTAGCTGCTTAGCTCTTATGCGGTCTATGCTGCAGATAAATTCGTAAAACATTCGGTGATCTTGGCGTTCTACGTCATACATGTCAAGAATATCACGGATATTTTGCAGGTTTTTACCTATGTAGTTTCCACCCATGTAGTCCCACATGTCAGATAAATTGTTGTATATCTGCAAGACTTCTTGCGCTTCTAGCGGTAGATCATCGTATTCTACTGGAATTTCAGAATCTAAGGGTTCTGACCCCATCATTTCACACATTTCAAAATACTGTTCACGGGTCATGCCCACACCACTATTCTGAAAGTATGATTTGAGTTGTTCGTTTACTTGCTGCCGCTGGCTTTCTGAAAATTGCTTAAGTCAGTAACCTGCTCCGATACCCACGAATCAAAGTTGGCTGACGACTTCATCAAGAAAAGAGCATTGTCTTCTGAATATTCCAGTTCAGCTTCCATGTCTTTTTGTGCTGATAGATCAACAGGAGCCAGTTGCTCTAGGTATGAGAGTTTAAAACCACTCCAGCCCTTGATACATGCCTGAACATACAGCTGCAGAAATAGCTCGTCGTTGAGTTCTTCTGTGGATTGACGGTTCTTGAACGAAGTTTTGGTGGCCTTCTTGCGAATTGAGACCAGAGTTTCACGGCTTAGGAAACTTAGTTCTACTGTGAATCCTGGAAAACCTGGAAACTCGGCGTCAACTGTTTTGCTGGGTACTAACAGTGACTTTAGTGATAGGGAAACTGACATGGATTTTATCCTTTTGTATTAGTGAGAAAAAGAGGAGGGGAGATCAAACCCCTCCTGGAAAACAATTATACTGCAAAGTACTTTAAGTTTGCATCATTGGTTTTTGTTACATCGTAAGTTGCAACAGACGATGTAGTTGAAGTACCTTGTGCTGTAAAATTAATTGTACTAGATACAACTTGTTGAACATCAATTGTGGGTACTTGCAAGAACACTGTTGGCAGGGTTAGCTGAATATAAGGTGCTGTGGTAGAGCCAATTGCACCACCAATACCAGCTTTGTATAAAAACATAGGCTCAGTACTTGTATCTGTACAGTCTAAAATAGCGTCCAGTAAATAACCAATGTCATCATTAGTGCCTGCACCTGTTCTTAAGTAAGCAGTAACACTACCAGTAATTGCACGCGTACCAGTGAAATAAGTAGCAGGAGTATTAACAACACTTACAACAGTTGGAGTTAAATAAGTAATGTTGTTGTTGATGGTAAAGTTACCGCCTGTAACTGCAATACTAAATTCTTTACCTGCTGTTACTGCTGTTGTACCGTCTACAGATCTCTTTAAAGCTTTAAGAGAAGTTAGCTTAACGTTTGTTAGTCTGTTTGCTAAAAACGGTGCTGAAGTATTTTTTGCTTTATATGCTCCGGCTAGCTTGGCATTGGTTGTGGTTCCAGAAAAATAACCAGGCTTAACAGTACTAAAAATAGCTGAACTAGTAGCTGTTGAAGTATCTGTGGATATTTGTCGTAGCGCAGTACCTTGACCACTCCACTGAGCCATAGTAATCTGATCAATACCGTAATCTACAGTCACTTGAGTTAACGCGCAGTTATCAACAGCATATGCTACGTTGTCAACCAAGAATAGCATACCAAATTTTTGTAACTGGCTTTGATCACTGCCTGCTGTGCTTACGTAAGCATTAAGCAAGTTTTCGGCGTAGCCGGCTTTTGCCAAAGATACTGTTGTAATGCTGGCATTTGTTGTATTATCCCAAGCCATTGCAGTATACCGATCTTCAGGACTGTAAAAAGTCAGTTTTAAACTGCTTGTAGTACTATCACCACTGGCTGCTAGATACACTGCAACGTTTAAGTTGCTGGCCACTGCTGTACCAGGAGCTCCAGGAGCAGTAGCAAGTCCAGGTGTAACTGTGTAAGTTTTAGGAGCATCTACAATACCTGTGAGTACATAAGGTACATTTACGCTTGAAGCACCCAAAGCTGTGAAAGTGGTTCCACTACTGGTAAATGTAATAGTACCAATGCCGGTAGCTGGATCATACGCATAGGCAGTAGATGCAATACCTGTTAAAACACTTGCAAAATCTACTTGAGCACCAGTAGCTATATTAGCTACTTTGGTTACTTTTAAGCTGGTACAAGCAAGTGTGATACTGGCAAGGTTTGGGTTGTTTACTAGTGTAAACGTCATACCCGTAACAGTTATTGTGGCATCTAGAGTTGCCAAGGCATTAAACTGCGATTGATGTGAACCAGTACCTGTGGGAGTAATACCTGATAACACAACAGTATCACCGGCTGAAATAGTTCCGGGAACTGTGAAACCAGTGCCTGTAACAGTGATTTTTCCAGTGGCCTGTGTATATGCAAGAGCACCACCAGTAATCGATCCACTGCCGCTTGTACCAAAAATAACTGAAACTGGTGTTGTGTCAATTGGTTTTGAGCTCAGCAGGGCATTCCACAGTACGTTTTCTTCTGCAGTTACTTTTGCACCGCTGGCTTTGTAAGGGCGCAGATATGTAGAAAAAGAAAAATCAACTGGAGCCAAACTAGTATTAAAACTACGTTGTGATCTTACTGGTGAAGTTCCACCCTCTGACACTGTTACTGCTTCTGAGTTAGTGTTTTGAGAAAAGGTGAACCCGTCTAAAATTTGGAGTTCATACGTGTTGGTGGGAGTATACCCTGTATCTTGCACAACTCCTGTTGTTGCGTCTATGTTAAGAGTAAAGAATACTTTACTATTTCTTGATAAATTAATAGCCATTATACTCTGCTTTCTATTTTGGCTAAAACACAGCCAAGGTTGTCTTGGCTGTGTTTAGATTGTTATAGGAAAATTATAGTGAGATTTTCCAAAGAATATTAAGGGGCTGTATAAGTAATATCAAGATCAGAGGTAGCTGCCAGATCGTAACTAGAACCAGAATAACCTTGAGCTGTAAAGTTAATTGTGGTAGTCACAACTTGCTGAACATCAATGCTGGGAATCTGTACGCTGCAGTGAGGCATGTTTAAAGTTACTTTGGTTGTAGCACTGGCTCCACCCACGTCAACTACTAAAGCAAAATCAGTTTCTGTGGTACTGGTGGCTGCCAACATTTGACTTAGCAGGTAGCCTGCATCTGAGGTACTACCCGTTCTTAAGTAAGCAGTGAAAGATCCTGAAATAGCTCTTGTACCTGTAAAATAAGTGGTTGGTACGTTTACAACAGCTAAGTTACTTGGGGTCAAGTATGTAATATTGTTGTTGTAAGTTAAACTACCACCGGTAATAGGTAATGTAAACTGTGAGATACTAGGAGTATTACCTGTTATTTTAACTGTGCTCAGCTTGTTGGCAATAAAAGCTGCTGAAGTATTTTTCTGAGTGTAGTTACTGGTTCCAGTAACACCACCGCCGGTAAAAGTACCTGTGGTAGCCACTAAGTTAGCAGTCAGTTGACGAATAGCAGCTCCAAATCCACTCCACTGTAGGGTTGAGATTTGATCAATTGAAAAATCAAGTACTGCTTGATTCATTGCACAGTTATCAATTACGTAGGTAACTTGGTCAATGATCATAATCATGCCAAATTTAGTTAACTGATTGCTGTTGGTATTAGCAAGAGTAAATGTACTGTTGGTAGTACCCGAAGTATTAAAACCTGCGTTAGTAAACGAAGTTGAAGACGTAGGATTATTTAATAAAACACCCCACAGTACACTTTCTTCGGCTAATACGTTTGTGGACTTTCTTGGGCGTACATAAGTGCTAAAAGAAAAGTCAACAGGTGCAAGACTGGTGTTGAAAGTACGCTGACCACGAACAGGTGTTGCACCTGCTTCATTTAAGGTAACAGCTTCGGTGTTTGTGTTCTGTGAAAAGGTAAACCCATCTAATACTTGAATTTCATAAGTATTTGCTGCGGTGAACCCGTTGCTTGCTGTTTCTTGCACTTTACCCGCGCTATCTACGTTGGTGGTAAGAAATACTCTACTATTTCTAGATAAATTTAATGCCATGGTGATTCCTTTAGGCTGAGTGATGTAATCTGCTCGGCGAGACTTTTATCTGCGTTTGCGATACTTCACGAATATTAAGGTACTTGATAGCGTACCTGTAGGTTTATTTCTCCAACAGCGTAAGGTGCTAAAAGCCCTTCGTCTGTTGTAATTGAAGAGATTAAAATCTCTGTGGTTTCATAACCGTTTTCCGAATCGTATTTAAGTACACGATTTTGGTCTATGCTGGTTTCCAGGTCTTCCAGCAAGCTTTCTAAGAGCTGCTGGGAGTCTTCGCCTTTGCAGTATGCTTTGATGGAAACACCTAAATAACCCCAGGTAAAACCGCTGGGTAGGTACTCACGGGATTCTGAACCTGGTGACATGTACACTGCGGGCCACTGATTAATTTCATCCCAGAACCGAAGTTGTGCGTAAGCATTGTTGTATAAGTTAGTCTTATAAACACCAGTACCGTCAATTAACTTAAACTTTTCAGCAAGGGCTTTTACAATTGATGTTCTTCTTGACATAAAGTCCAACCTTTTACTTGTTTAGATTCTTTAGTTAGTACCCTATGTAAAGAACTTTTAGGAATATTGTGATCTCGTGCAAATTGTTGCACATTGTGAACTCTGTATACATAACCATCAGGGGACTGTATAAGCGGGTATCTAATACCTTTTGCAGCAGCGCAATAGTTAATTTTATTGTGTGATGCTGATTGAATAACTTGTGCTGCTTTTCGGTTGACGTTTTCTACTAGTATTTTACTGTACATTTCCGGAAATTCTTCTTGTAGCCAATTATGGCTTAACCCGATAGAAATTTTATATATAGTACTCTTTTTTACACCAGTTAGCTCGCTGATTTCTACTAATGACTTAGAGGTAGTCAGCTGTTCAAAAACTTGAAGTAATTGAGTTTTACTATACTTACTATTGCCAGATTCCGTACCTTTGCCATAGGGCGCTTGATTAGCAGAAGTATAAGTATTAAAATTATCTTTGAAGATTTCCAAAGTTTCATCTTCAAAGTCATCTAACTCATCTGAAGAACATTCTGTTAGTATTTCAAGTTCAGGGGTTCCATACACTTTGTATGCATTTAACAACTTTTCGGTTGCAATTGCAGTTTTGAAACTATATAAGTGCTCTTTAAACCGTTTTTCTATGTGCACAGACTGACCTATGTAACATTTATTGGTATTTTTGAATACCAATCTATAAATTCCAATTGTCATTTTCTTATTCCTGTAAATAAGGGAGGCCACTGTACAGGCAGTGTTAACGGGTAATTAGGCCGATACCTCATAAGTTTAGGCTAATACAGCCCTCATACGATTGTTGACTTGTGTTGCTAAAACTTCACGAATGCTGCGGGAAATCAGGGTCTTGGGATCACGTGAGCGTGGACTGCTCTGAGCGCCGCCTTCGCTAAATGTTGCGTACGGGTTGCGCATGTAGGTGTAGTAGGCTGTGATCATGCCTTCGCGTGATTGTGACATGCTGGTAACTTGGGCTGACTCAGCTAGTCTGCCGGTTCTGTAGTTCAACACATTTTTGCTGGTGCCGGTGCCCATGTTCTTTTGAATTTGCTGAGCCAGTGCCAAGTTCAGCATGGTCTGGAGACTGGCCAAGCTGGTGAATTTGCCTTGGTTAGTACGTAATCTTTGTGTAGTTTTGCGTACACCAATTTTAAAGTCAATGCCAGTAAGTTTTGGTTTACTTAATACTGGTTTATTTATCTTAGGTTTAGTAACCGGTTTTGGTGTTTTATTACGTCCAGTTGCTTTTGAGTAGCCGCCAGACGGCAACTTTTCACCAGTCATAGTAGTAGTTAGTTTTTTACTAATAGCAGTTAATACGGAGTCAGAGCCTTCAGCCTTTAATAATATATCTCCAAACTTATTTGAACTCTCAACTATTTTTTGAGCGTATTTTTTAACTATATCGTTTTCAGCAGTACTCAACTTAGTAGCTAGTTGTCTTGATACTTCGGCTAATTTACCTATTTCACTAAATATACTTTCTAGCTGTTGTGCGAATTGAATAGACTTGGGATTTCTTACGGATACAGTACTGCCCGGTGGAGTTATAAAACTGACATTTTTTGTATCAGAAATTAACTTTTCCAGCTTTTTTCCTGCTGATAGTAATAAACTTCCAATCTCACTATTATCAATAGCTACCTGTATTTCAGCAGCAGATTTTGGGTTTAAAGGGTCTGTATATACTTCTTTTGATAACTGTACAAAAATTTCAGGATTTGTTTTTAATGAAGACGATAAAAAATCTATGTACTCTAACGTATTAAATACTGCTGAAAATGTATTATTTAGTTTTTCTACTTTCTTTTTGTCTTCCTCTTCATTTATGTCTATATTTTTAAATATATCAACAGAAAGTTCGCCTAAATTATAGTCTGCTTCATTGGCATTTGCTCCAAAAGCTCTGAATAATTTTTGATTAAAAATTCCCAGTAAGTGTCCTGCATCGGTATTGGCAGAAATGAATTCAACTAGTGCTTTGCTATTTTTCTTAAAAATTAAATACTCACTAAACAAAGTATTTATTGTAGCATGTGGTAAACTTTTTATATAAAATACAGAATCACTGGGTTTTTCAACGGAGATATTCTTATCTGTAATAAATTTTAAAAAATTATCGTAAAGATCTGGATCTAATAAAACTTTTTCTGCTTCTGTTGCAAGTTCTACTACAGCTCGCTGTAAAGATGCTAGTTCATCCTGCAAACCCGAGTTCCTATCTTTTAGTATATGCGCTTTTAAATGCTTTTTAAGCTCAGCGTACCCTGCTTGTTTACTAATGTTACCATCTTTTCCTATAACACGATAGCCTACTTTGCTACTATCTTTAGATATACTAGCAAAACCTTTTGCTATATCATTTAAACCTTCTTTACCAAAAATACCGTTTTGTTTGACGTTTGTTAGTATTCTAGTCATGTTTGTTGTAGTTACATCACTAGGTATAAACGTATTTCCAAACTGTTTACCAGGGTTCAACAGTTTGGCTTTTTGTATATCTTCATCTATATTTTTTACTAGGCTATCTAGTATTTTTTGTTGCAAAGTGGCACTAAGTTTACTAACGCTCATAATCAGTTATAGCTGGAGGTATACAAATCCAACACACGCTTGATGTGTGCAGGCAGGTTGGTGCTGGCAACGTACTCAATTTGCATGGTATTTGGGCTAACAGGTCTTGTGCTGTGTACAGCAGAGTCATTGCGCATGTAGTAGTTGATCAAGTCCAGCACAGCCAGTTTCAAGTCTTCTGGTAAGGTTTCGTAACCTGCTGTGTATGTTACACGGTAACCGTTAACGCGTTTTGGGAATGTTGGAGTAACAGAGCGCTTTATGACTCCGTCCCAATAATCCGGCTGGTATCCTATTACCTGAAGCGGAACAATGCTGTCATTCTCTGTATCCAATGCGTAATCAGTGAACTCAGTCATTTCAGAGTATGTAGCACCGTAGTCTAAGCTGTACTCTACAAGCTGCACTTGCAACACAGGAGTTTCTTGCAGCACAAACTGGTCGCCGCCCTTAAAGTTTTCTACTTTTGAATCATCTACCCAATCCACAAAAGTTCTGCGGCAGATTGATTTTACCAGTGCGCTTACACGTGGAATTACAGCAGAGATAGCAGCATCTTGAGTGGTACTGGAAATTCCTGCATAGGCCTTATACTGTGCCAGAGTAACTAAGTCAATGCCCATGGTTTCTCCTTGTCTTTTTCTAAGAGTTGGCCCTTAGAAAAAGACAGGAACCGAAGTTCCTGTCAATTAAATTAAGCTAAATATTAGCTTGCGTAGCGTAAGCTTACAACGCCGGCACCGTAAGCAGTGCTTAGTTGTGTGAAACCAGTACGCATACTGGCAACCATTACACGACGCTGAGTCTCAACTAGCTCTTGAGTATCAACACGTAGACCACGCTGGCTACCAACTACGAAGTTGTTTGTGTAGATAGCGAAACCACCTACGTTGGTGTCTGCGGCCCAAGCGCTTGATACAGCAGCAGTACCAGTAGCTGGCTTTTCTGGTAGTTCGCCAGAAACTAACACTGGTGAGTTACCAATCTGACCGATTTGACCAGTTAGTAAGGTAGCCTGAGGACCAACCTGGTTCATAGTCTGGAATGTAGTATCTTCTAGTAGATCGTAGTACACAGAGCTATTAACAACGAAGGTAACGTCAGCGGGATCAAGACCCATTACACCTAGCTTGGCACGCATAGCACGCATGTTAGCAACAGTGATTGCTGTACCAACTGCTGCTGATACTGCGGTAGTTGTGGTGGCTGCATAACGGCTTAGGCCCTTAACTGGATCTGAACCTGAACCAGCACCTTGCACATAAGCGCGATCGATTGCACGAGCAATACGACGAACCATGGCTTCACGAATGAAAGGTAGAAGCACGATTAGTGAATCTTCTTCTTCTTCGTAGTTTAGATATTCCTTGGTTGCTACCTTGTACGCGTTCAGGGTGATTTCCTTGATTGCGTGTGGGCTACCAACACCAACGGTACCAGTAGTAGTAGCAGTAGTACCACCAGCTGAAGCTGAAGCACCAAAGTCACTGTTCTGAGCCCATGAAGCTAAACCTGCATCTGGGTTTAGAGGAATGGTCATTACATTGGTTTTCATGTCGATTGAGCGGAATAGAGGCGCTACAATCAGCTTGCGACGAATGTCTTGTTCCATGTTTAGTGAAACTTCTAGTTCCCAGGTAGCTGAGGGTAGGTGCTGACCATACTTCTGAACTAGTTCTTGACCAAACTTGGTGTCGGCAATAGTCTTACGTGTGAAGTTGGCTAGTAGAACTGCCTTTTCTTTTTCAGCGTAAGTTGGGCCTGCTTGGTTCTTGTTGTCGCCGAAGCTCATTTTTGAAGCTTGTAGCTTGGCAAGTTCGTCAGCCTTTTCCTTCAGAACAGCTTCTAGACCAGCTAGGGCTGACTTTGATTCTTGGCTTTGGGCTTCTAGACGCTGAGTAACTTCAGCTAGTAGACGCTCTGCACCGGTATCCACAGTCTTTACTGAGGCAGCAACAGCGGCCTTTACCTTGGCGTCAAATTCTTCTTGAGCCTTGGCTTCTGCTTCGGCTTGAGCAGCTTGCTCGGCTTGTGCAGCTAGTAGTGACTTGGTTGCTTGCTCAGCAGCGCTCTTTGCGGCGTCAGCTAGCATTTGCTTGATTTCTTCTGGATTCATGTTCCATTCCTTTGATGTTGTGCTGTTTGCCGTTGTGTTGGTTTCTAGCCCTTTAGCTACATTACCTGCAACTGCAAATTGCTTCTTAAACTCGTTGTACTCCTCGGCATGTGAGAACGCCTTGGCCAAACTAAAAATCGTATTTTGGTTGCAAGGAACCGACACAATCGAAATCTCGACTAGTTCCAGTTCTTTTACCATAAATATTTCGCTTGCAGCATTATATTCAGCGTCAATTACTCGGAATCCGATACTGAACGCTGTTAATACTTTGTCTTTTACTAAATTAAAAATTTCAGCGGCTGCTGATACTCTTGCTTTAATCCATAAGCCCTTTGAGTCTACTCTGTAGTCAACCATGCGTCCAACAGGGTCGTCATGGTCATGCTGAGCCAGAATAATAGGGTTCTTAAGATAGTTTTGAATTCCTTTTTCCCATACTTGAGTACTCACCACGTCGCCTGCGCGGTCTACGTCGTTTGTACTAGCATAGCCTTCGATGAAGATTGAGTCAATCACATCTGTAGCTGAGGGTAAGGCATCTTTTGTATCTTTTATGGAAAAAGCACTATTTAAGTATAGTACTTTTGTTTTATCCATAATTTTCCTTTCACGCAGCCTCGTCAGCTGCTGGGGGTTTCTTGGGCGCACCCCCTACACCTGGATCTACTGCAGACCCAGCAATATTAGCTGGAATTCTCAAGTCATCGGCTCCGGGTTTTGGGTCGTATCGTAGTTCAACACGCGCTTCGTTTGGTGATAAAATACCACCGTTTACTAAAGTTGTGTGATACGATGCAATGTCTTTTAAGTCTGGTTGCAAGGCACTGACATTTGCTGTAATAGGCTGAATGTCATAACCAAAATAGCGTTCAACTGCTGAAGTAAACTTCACTGCAATTGGCATTACTGTTTCTAAGTAAAACAAACGCAGGTTAGGATTAATATTGGCATTGTTGCCGCCGTCTAATAAAATAGGCGGCACACCTAAAGCCTTTAAAATCTTTGCATCGTGTGTTTTAATGGAGTTGTCAAAATCCATTTCAGAAAACGACTGCGTCATACTTGAAAACGGCTTCAAACCCGAGTCCAAGATCATGGGCTTGCGAGCACCATTTTTAGGACTGTAACGAGTTTGCCAGTTTTGAATTGTTTTGTCTTTTGCAACCTGGCTCAGTGTATTTTCTGAGGTTAAGATCAAACCTGTAACAGCACCATTTTCAAAGAACTGTTCTTGGAATGTTTGCATTTTGTACATGATCTTGATGTTGCGATCTGCACTTTGCAATCTGCTGATGCCTCGGTAAATGCTTTGAGAATTCAAGTCTTTTATGTGTAAAACTTCATCAGGCTTGAACATTATCTGACCCATGTAACGGTAACCGCTTACAAAGGTTTTTGTGTCTGTTTCAATTGTTACTCGTGAAGCTGGCAAGTGGTATAAATGCACACCGTCCCAGTACAAGAATATGTTGCCTTCTAGTAAGAAGTCTGTGAATATGTTGTTTCGGAAGTCTTGAGCACTTTGATAGGGGTTGGCTGTAAAATTAAGCAAGTTATTTAACTGCTTTTGTCGTACACCTTGTACCACTCCGTCAATTTTCTTGTCTTTTACGTCGTAGTCTAAACTACTGCAGGCGCTAACAATCATGTTAACACCGCGGTTCACACACTCTAAATTGTCAAAAGCCTGTGCATAAGTTATTTGATAGCCGGAACCAATAAAAGTTCCTTCTTGGCGTGCGATAACTTCTTGAGCAGGGTTTAGCTTTTCAGACGGTGTGAACCAAGTTCTGGGATCATACCAGCTCATGATTTTCCTTTGTAAAATCGTGCAAAGGAACTCAAGCTCGTCCCAGGCTTTTTCTCCTGTGGTTCACCTAGAGCTTTTGCGCGTTGTTTTTCAATCCATGTACCTTGCTTGCTGGCGCTAGAAAGAGCTGGAGCTTTACCGTAGACACTGTGTAAAGCTACGTGGTGAGGGTTACACAGTGTAAACACATCATCGTAGATTTCCTTGCGGTGTTGTTCGATAAATTCATCTCGTACAGCTAAGATTCCTGAATCCGTGGAAATGTCATAGTGCATTTTTTCGGCCCAGTTGTTCAGCAGCAGAGTAATGGAGTGGGTGTGGTGTAATTCTAGGTCTTCTGTGGTATTGCAAATTGCACAGTGGTCTTTTTTATCATAGGCTGACTTAGCCTTGTCTCGAATCCATTTAACTGCAATTCTGTTGTTACCTGTATTCTTAGCCATTTGTAAGTAACTTCCATCCTTGGCAAATCTTACTCTGGCCTTTTAGCATACGCCTAAAGTTTGATCTGTCTAGAGAATGTTCTTCGCAAAATACTTTTAAATTAGTTATATTATAAGTATTTTGTTTCGGACAAACTACAGTAGGATACTCTATACCCCTATCCTGAACGGTTTTTGGATTTTTTCTAGCTCCTTTTAAGGACACTAGTTTATCATATAATTCAGAATTTACATCTTTAATCCAGCCATGGGCTTTTAGACTAGCTATATCTTGTACTACGTGAAAAGATACTCCGGTTTTATCAGAAATATCTTTTGCTTTATTTGTACTAATACTTAATAGTTTGGCTACTTCAAGGATTTTTTCATTTGAGTAGATACAACGAGGATGTTGCTCTCCACTACTACTGGGGGTAGTAGTAGCTATCATATTAAATCCGTTATTCACGCAATCAAATATTTCTATAGCGTCTATTTCTAAAGCATCTAATTCTGATTCTGTACATTCACAGAGTATATCTAACACAGGAAGTCCAAAACTCCTGTATGCATCTAGCATTTTAATATTACAAGTACCTGATACTAAACTAGCTATATGCTGACGAAATCTAGTTTCTATATTTATACTTTGTCCTACATAACAGCTAGTAGTGCCTTCAAATATTAGTCTGTATATACCGATTGTCATTTCTTTGCCAATTTTTTAAACTTTCTTATTATAGCACCTAGGCAACAAACAGTCAACCTGAAAATTTTTTCAACCACAAAGCCCAAACATGTTAAAACTTTTACAGGGTGTAGGTGTACAGTGCGTATCTGAGTGCATCTGCCATGTGCGAGTGTTCGTCATGTTTGGGTTTTTCTTGTGTGAGCGTTTCACGGTCGTCCCATTTGTACTGGTCCAGCATTTGCAAGGTCACAGCACAGTGGGGAGCTACTTTGAGCCGGTTTTGAGCTACCAGAGTCTGCACATAAGCAATGCCTGGCAGCCTGTCCTTTTTGGCCCGGATAGTAGCAATGTCGTAGGTGTATGCCAAGTCAGCTGCAAACTGTGCGGCGGCTGAGTCAATGAAGATGGTTTCCAGCCCGTACTTCTGCACAAACTCTGATAACTTCTCTGCGTGCTTTGCGGTCACAGCCTGTGCGTCTTGATACTCGTCTACTACCCAGAATGCATCTTCCAGGGGCGAATACGCCAGCACACAAAATGCAGTGGGGTCCCTGTAGCCGGGATCTAAACCTGCAAAGTACTCGCAACCGTCGTGATGTGTAAACTCTTGCACTGAAGTTTCTTGGAAGTCAAAGATCTGACCTTCAAAGGTGTTAAAGCTGGCCATGTACTCTTGGTCAAATTCAGCAGGCGACATGGCTCTGCGTGCTTCTAATACATCTGACTCTTGCATTCGTGTATTCTCTGTGTAGTCTGCATGCAAAGAAATCCACTCGGGATAATCTGAACTGAACCCACGCTGAAAGAACTTTGAAAACCAGTTGTTCTTTCCGCGAGGGGTGGAAATGAAAATGGCTTTTGATCCGGGCCGGTCTAGGGTAGGACGCAAACTCACGTTGAAAGCGTTTTCTGCGTCTGAGCCTAGGGCAGCTTCGTCGAATATAATCAAGTCGTACGAGCGGCCCACGCATGAATCTACTGTGCTGATACTACCCATGCGGATGGTGGAACCATTTTCCAGTTCAATCACCTTGTCTTTCAGATTGTCCTTGGCTACTTCTAGGTCAAAGTGCTTTATAAATCTACGTTGCAGCTCAAACGAGATCGAACTCAGGTTGTAGTTCGGCGACATGATCAAGACGTTTGAGCCTGGGATCAAGGTAACCAGCTGTCCGATTACGTTGGCAATGAAAGTTTTGCCCAGTCGTCGTGATAAGGCAGCGCAGATGAAACGGTATTGCGGTGAATTAGCTGCGTTGATTAGGGCAATTTGCGGACGGTTTAACTCATCATAGACGTTCTGACCGTTGAAGTTTAAAAGCTTCAAGTATCCTGCAATAGGCAATTTAATGAATCGCTGATCTGCTGGATACTCCGTGATCAGCTCTGCGGAAATGTCTGAGCGTGAAACTTTAAGCATTGGACTTGACCAACCGTTCAATGAGTTGGTGATAATTTGAGCCACCAGTTTCATTGATTTGAATGTTGGTTTGAGTGCGCAAGTTTGACCCTTTTAACTTTTCCAGTTGAATCTGGCGGTCTAGGGTTTCCATGGTCATTTTGTGGGACAGTGCCAAGATTTCTAGGATATCCTTTGACGAGCCTACATCGGCTTCGTCTAGTTCTTGAAACTTCTTTTGTATGATGGCGTCCATGGCATCACGCATGCGGAATCGGTTGTTGAAGCCTGTGTCAAAAAACACCTGATCGATGTAGGCTTTGACTTCTCTGCGTGCTAGTATGTTTGTGACTAGCTCAGTGGACACTGAGAGTTCATCAGCGACTTCTTGTGCTGACTGTTTTACCAGGTAACAGTTGGCAATTTCCAATGCTTCAGGTGAGATCTCAAGCACTTCCGCGGGGTGTTGACTCGGTAGGTTTTTCATAATTGTTCTTTAAATAAGAAGCTACTTCTAAGTTCTGTTGATTTTGTACTATAGGCGTTACCTGCCTCTTCTGCGGTTTTAAACCTACCTAGATAAATCTCTTTATTGTTGAAGCGTATTCTGGCTTCAAAACATCCTCGGTGCTTTCGAACTCCTACGGGTAAATTACTAGTTTTCTTAAAAACTCTGTTATTAGAATTAAGAACATGCGTACATACCCGCAAGTTTTCTATTCTATTATTTAATTTATCGCCATCTATATGATCTATAATCATGCCTTCAGGTACAGGACCGTTAAACATTTCCCAGATTATGCGATGTGCTCTATATTCTTTTTTATCTATAACTACTCTGTTATACCCATCTTTGTTAATACTTGAATATATAAAATTAGTATTTTTCTTATACAGCAATCCGTCGTCATATGTAAACAATTCATGCAAGTTCATAAAATTTCCTCCATTTTTTGTATTTTACATGATTCTAGAAAATTTATCAAGTATATTTTTAAGGTGCCGGTAGGTGCTTTGGCACCCAAAAATTTTGTGAAAAATTTCAAAAATTACACGTGTGGGTGGGCCCCAGACCTTAGGGTAAACCCGGTGTCCGATAACCGGCCCTGGTAGGGTAAGTCCTAATAGGGCCAACCCTATTAGGGTTTCTACCTATTGCGCACTCTGCGCAACGCGATGCGCTGCGTAGGCTTTGAACAACGCGATGGCGAGAGCCTGGGCGGCCAGCTTTGTGGTGAGTGCTTGTGATGTCATGAGATGATTCTCGTTGATTGTGTGAAGGGCAACCATAGGGGTTTCCCCCTATGGCATTCAATCAATAATTACACAGGTGATATGATCGCCTTCAAAGAACACGTAATAGCTAACACGCCCACACACAACGACCCAGCATCGATTAGCCGGGTAAACGTCGATGTTGTTGCCGAAGCGCGTGGTGATGGCTTGAAACTGAGCGGTGGTAAGGTCAGGCATGGTGCGTTCCTGTGTTGGTGTGAACAGAGTATAGCGCATGCTGTGACCGATCTGGCAAAAGACCACACAAAATGTAGGTCTTGACGTGACTGGTTTTTGTGCTTTATACTACGTCATCGGATCAACAAAGGAACCTTGATATGTCAAAACTCAGTGATCTTAGCGTGCAAATTCAGGAAATGCTGGAATCAGGCATGGAACCCGAAACTATTGCACGCGTGCTGGAAGTGCCGGTATCGTGGGTGTTTGTGGAACTGGACCTGGAACAGGAAGATTCTGCAAATTGGTATAACCCTAATCCCCGATTTGATTGGTAACTAACATGGACTATACTCTGCTGCAAACCCGTGAACTGGCGGGCATCTTCTCAGACTACTACAAAGACGTGCACGGCATCCGCCCTCGTTGGGTTGACCACACGGACCGTGGGGTTTTGATGGCAGGGTTGACGGCGCTGGATGATTACATGGCACACATGCGCAGTACACCCGAGGGGCGTGAGCAATTGCAGGAGGATGGCTGGATTCTGGATTAAGCAAAAGCCCCACCAACTGTGGGGCTTTTTAGCGCCAAAATTATATCATATAATTTCGGGCCAGCGCAAGAACTTTTTTCTAGGTGTTTTCACCTATGGCAACCTGGCAGGCACTAGGCGAGAATACCGCATGGATCAAAAAACACTTCTCGCACTGGCCCACAAAACCGTGGCCACCACCTGGGCGAACCTGGCTAGGGTTTACCCGGGGTTGACCGAACCCTGCCCCATAGTGATGCTTAACTCACGTTTGAAGACTACCGCAGGCCGCAGCTTTTACACTCAGAGAAAAATTGACCTGTCAACACAATTGTTTACAGAACATCCGTTTCACTTTGTGCAGGACACAATTCCGCATGAGGTTTGCCACCAAGCGGCATGGGATCTTTTTCAAGAAAAAGGCCACGGCGAGCCGTGGCGGCGTGTTATGATCTCACTTGGCATCCAGCCTAGTCGATGCCATCAAATGACTAACACACTTTGGGAAGCTCAAAAAGCTAACCGCCGATAATATGGAAAATTTCCCTTCACTCTTGGCAGTCGGTGGCGCGTGGTTTTGTGCCCTGGGTTTTGTGCTGCCTGGCATCATATGTTTTTTGGCCAGCTCATTCTGGAGCATATTCTGTGATGATGATTGCAGCGTATATTCTCTGGCGTTTCTGTGTGCTAACTTGGTTGCATTTTTCAGGCTGACGTAATATGATCTGGAGTATGATTCTGGTTTCCATGCTGGCCAGCACGCCGCTGGTGCTTGTGATGATTATGGTAAAGGAAACACAATGAAAAACTCTCGTGTACGCTTGCGGTATGAAATTCTGGAAACTCCGGGCTTGAAACCCAGCACTGTATCTGCGGAAGAATTCCGCAGAAAGTTTCAAGGATCTACTGCAAAAGTAAATCCAAAACAATATACCGGTGATCAAATGCTGGGCGTGGCCACCATGCACAAATCAAATGCGGTTCCTGTGTTTAACCAGGACGCTGCCCGAGATATTTCAAACATGCGCAGATAATAATAAGGGGAAACCCTTATTGGCGCCAAAAATTTGTAGGCGCACCCCGCACTGTTAGTATACCCTAAAAAACAGCTGAATCCGGCCTGGGTGGCAAAAATATCTCTAGGTGCTTTCCCTAGCTAGTGGGCCTGGCCGACCTGTGCTAGCACAAGACCCTGCCTGGTGTAGGGTGTTGCCCGCCTGGTCAACCTGTGCTATTATCGGTGCTTCACACAAACAAGGCTACAGCATGAAAACAGTTTCTCGGGTTCAGGTTTATGACATGGACGGCACTATTGTTTGCAGTTTGCATCGGTATCGTACCATTATTGGCCCAGATAATATCGAACGCATTGACCTGCCATACTGGCGCGAGAATGAGTATCGTGCAGGCGACGATAGTCTGCTGCCCCTTGCCATGCAATATAAGCAGGATTTGCAGGATGAAAACTGCTATGTAATCGTCGCCACTGCGCGAGTATTGAATTCACCCGATCGCAAATTTATTCGGGAAATTTTGGGTCTGCCGGATGCCATCGTCTCGCGTCCCGCAAACGATTCACGTTCGGGTGGTTTGCTCAAAGTATTGGGTTTGCGCAAGTATTATCAAGCATTCCAGTCTGCGGATTGGTGCTTTTATGAGGATAATGCAACCTATCTCAAAACGGTTTGCGACTATTTCAATATCCGGGGCGTTTACGTTCCCAGCAAACAGGGTCATTAACTCTACACTTTACAGGGGCTTTGTTCCCTGCTAGAATCTGTTTTGTTGGGCGTGTTGCTCAACCCGCGGTGGCGGTTCCACCAGGCAACCTAGGGTAAACCTCATGGCCAAAAAGCAATACTTCGCAATTCTCGATACTGAAACCACCATGGAAAATACCGTGGCTGATTTGGGTATTATTATCTGTGACCGTCAAGGCAAGATTTATAATCAAATGGCAGTTTTGATTAACGGTCATTATGGCACGCATGAATTGTTCCACGACAAACATGCTAATGACATTTGGGGTTATGGTGGACTGGAAAAGCGGAAAACCGCTTATTGCAATATGCTGGATTCTGGCACTCGCATGCTGGCATCGGTTAATGCCATCAACCGTTGGATTCAGCAGGCCATCGGCAAATATAATCCCCAATTGACGGCATATAATCTGAGTTTCGACAAGGATAAGTGTGTGAATACTGAGATTGATTTGTCGGGGTTTTCTAGCTCATTCTGTTTGTGGCAAGCTGCCGTTGGTAACATCTGCAATACCAAACAGTATAAACAGTTTGTGCTTGACAATCACGGTTTCAACACTCCCACGGGTCACGGCAATATGTCGATGAAAACTACCGCAGAAATGGTGGCAGGGTTTATCGGTGGCGAGTTTAAGGCAGAACCACATACTGCGCTGGAGGATGCCCGAGATTTTGAGCTGCCAATTCTGGTGGAGATTCTGAAGAAAAAGAAATGGCAAGATAAAATCACCCCTTATGTGTGGCGTGATTTTCAGGTGAAGAATCATTACTCGGTGAAATAATATGCACGACCTTATCCGTCAAACGATAGGGCTTCTCCAGCTGGAGAAGCCCTATAAAATAGTATTGAAGCCCAGGTTAAAGGGTAATGCTGCCGAGTATTATCAAATGGTCAGGCAGGGCAAACTGGTTTCGCATTTAATCCGGGTTAGCGTGGACAATCTGCACACTGATTCCCGGTGTTTGAATACCCTGATAGTTCACGAGTTTATTCATGCTTGGCAGGCCGAGAATGGTATTGTGGAGATTCACGGCCGAGAATTCAGGAAACAGGCTAAAGCATTGGGCAACGTATTAAACCTGGAAAACATTTATATTAAAGGGGTTGACAAATGACTGTTACTTATGAAATTGTGTGGACAGAATCCGGTTCCGATATTATCGAGGATGTATATGTGGATGGTATCGAAGATATTAAAACTGCCCAAGGCTTGCTTCACAAGATTAATACTAATGCAATATACGATGGCCAAGATTGGATTCCGCGGATTCTAAAAGTAACCGAGGAATTTATTTAATATTAACCAGGCGAATAAGGGTTTACCCTTATTCGGGCGCCAATTTTACCAGTAAAATTGGGGCCGCGTCAAGCGGCCTGGCCATTGTTTTTTCCAATGGCCGCCTGGCAGACCATAGGCACAGCCTATGGGCCGGGCGCCAAAATTATACACTGTAAAACCGCAGAATCTGGCCCGGGCCAAAAATAAAGCATAGGTGCTTTCCCTAGCTAGTGGGCCTGGTCGAATTGTGCTAGCGAAAGACCCCACAAAAAATAGGTGTTGCCTGGCGCGCTGGAATCGGTTATTATTCTTTTGTCGGTTGTTCAGACAGTTCTTTAAAAACACGCACGATTCAGGCCACGTCGGGATGACGCTGCCAAAGACCCCTAAAAAAGTAGGTGTTGACACAGAATCAAAAGTGACTGATAATAGATTCATCGGTTCAGGAAACGCCGAGCAATCGCAAAAGTTTCCGTTTGTTCCCTAAAAGGATACTGAAAAATGGCTCAAGCTAAAACCGTGGTTGTGAACTACACTGCCGAACAAACCGCCCAGGTGGTTGCCGACTATCAAGCCGGTGTCACCGTGGAAACCATCGCGGAAAACATGGGCAAAACCGCCCGTTCGATTATCGCGAAACTGTCTCGCGAAGGTGTTTACAAGGCTAAGGTTTACAAAACCAAGACCGGCGAAACCGTGGAAAAGAAGGATCAAACCGCCGATGCCATCGGCGCAGTGTTGAAAATGTCGGAATCGGAGATTGAATCTCTCACCAAGGCAAATAAAACTGCCTTGCGCAAGATTTTTGCCGCTCTGGCCAATAGCAAGCCGGTTTTATAACGGCAAACTGCTGCGAGGTCGTGCCAGCAAACATAAAACCCGCAGCGGGTGTATTTTTCGCAAATTCTTGAGGATGAAACATGTCGGGGTTTGACCGTGATTACTTGGTGGCGGTTGGTGCTTACGGGCGTGATGCCACTGAAAAGGATTGGCAGGCCGGAAAAGATTTTCAAGTAAAGGGCGGCCCGTACTTTTCAATCCGTGATTGCGAAACCATCAAGCAGGAGGGGGTTTCGCAAATCATTTTCTATAACCGCCAGGGTTATCTGGCTTTTGTAAAGGACCTGTAATGCTTACATTTGACGATGGTTTTTTGAACCCGAGTTTTGCCGATGCGGTATGCCGCGATACTAACAGGCTTTCCACCCGGGACGTGCGAGAATTGCAGGATGCACATAATGTGAATCTGTGCGATGGTAATGACGAAACCTGGTTCGATTCAGACGACGTTCCCCAGGATCAGAACCTGACCATACTGTCAGAAACCGAGTTTCTGGAAACTTACATACTCTAAAGGAAAGATTATGGAAACCATTTTGATTTGGCTTGCAGGCGGAGTTATTACCTGGCTGGCCTTGGTGTTTTTGTTTCATGCGGTTGTAATTGCGGGTGCATTTTATTTTATTTACAAAATTTGTAAATAACCAATACCAATAAGGGTAAACCCTTATTTGGCGCCATTTTACCACGTAAAA